>Ga0364915_10193_pt1 | contig 15936 bp, 16 predicted proteins | sample ExccelJu500001D4_3_FD_206958 | JGI IMG/M metagenome (GOLD analysis project Ga0364915, IMG submission 206958) | Enriched cells from Trout Bog Lake Hypolimnion, Wisconsin, USA - BchlTB.June25.5000.01.D4 | ecosystem: Environmental > Aquatic > Freshwater > Lake > Hypolimnion/Profundal zone | place... | reverse complement strand
CCCGCTTTGTTTGCCGCCTATCCAAATGTTCCGCCGGCTACTTTGCTTTCAACGAACAAGATCGCTGCTGTTGGTGGCACTTTTAATGCTGCACGCAAATTTCTTCAACACGTCTCTTTGCCTTGGGCGCTGGTTTTGCCGGCTGTTGTCGCAGGATTTATTGGATCTTTAATGGGTGCTCACGCAGTGAGCAATTTCCCTGCAGAGCCTTTGCGCAAAGCGCTGCCTTTTGTCCTTTTATTTTTATTGTTGTATACCTGGTTTCAGCCTAAGCTTGGTGAGTCACATGCGCCCCAAGGGCTTGGTCGCATTCAACAAGCCAAAGCAGTTTTGATGGGCTTAATTATTGGTTTTTATGATGGATTTTTTGGGCCCGGTACAGGTAGCTTTTTGCTCTTTGGTTTTGTCCGCTTTTTTGGCTTTGATTTTTTGCATGCTTCCACCGCAACTAAATTAGTTAATGTCGCCACTAATTTGGCTGCCATTCTCATGTTGGCGAGTCTTGGGCAAATAAACTGGCCGCTTGGATTTGCCATGATGATTGCCAATATTGCAGGCAGTCAATTTGGTAGTCGCTTAGCAATTAAGCACGGCAGCGCCTTTGTGAGGAAGGCTTTCTTGCTTATTGTTAGTGTGTTGATCCTCAAGTCAGCATGGAATGCGTATTTTATTAATTAAATCAATTACTTACAAAATAGCCTTTTATTTTTATAAGATTTCTTAATCTTTTGTTTCACGTGAAACAAACAAAATGCTATGATCATCGCCCTACCTGAGGCAAATCATGCGTTATTCCAAAAGTTTCGATGTCATTGTTGTGGGCGGCGGTCATGCTGGGACTGAGGCTGCCCTTGCATCGGCACGTATGGGTTGCGACACACTACTAATAACCCACAGCATTGAAAATCTGGGTGCAATGAGTTGCAACCCATCGATTGGGGGTATTGGCAAAGGCCACTTGGTCAAAGAAATTGATGCCATGGGCGGCGCTATGGCAGCCGCTACCGATGAGGCAGGAATTCAGTTTCGTATTCTTAATTCGAGTAAGGGGCCCGCTGTCCGAGCAACCCGAGCTCAAGGCGACCGCATCTTATATAAGGCGGCTATTCGCCGGCGCCTAGAAAATCAGCCGAATTTAACCCTTTTTCAGGCCGCTGTTGACGACCTTCTGGTCAATGGCGATGTGGTTCAGGGCGTTATGACACAAATGGGCCTAGAGTTTATGGCCAAAAAGGTAGTTCTGACAGCTGGGACCTTTTTAGATGGCAAGATCCATGTTGGTCTCAATAATTATGCTGGTGGTCGTGCAGGCGACCCTGCATCGGTTTCCTTGTCCGCGCGCCTGAAAGAATTAAAGCTTCCCCAGGGAAGACTAAAGACGGGTACCCCGCCTCGTATTGATGGCAGAACAATTGATTTTTCTGTCATGCTCGAGCAGCCCGGTGACCTAGATCCCGTCCCCGTTTTCTCTTACTTGGGTCGTCCAGAGCAGCACCCAAAGCAAGTTCCTTGCTGGATTTCACACACAAATGAGAAGACCCATGACATTATTCGCGGTGGATTAGAACGTTCGCCAATGTATACAGGGGTTATTGAAGGGGTTGGCCCACGCTACTGCCCCTCCATTGAAGACAAAATACATCGCTTTGCCTCTAGAAACAGTCATCAAATCTTTCTGGAGCCTGAGGGCTTAACGACCAATGAGTTTTATCCTAATGGCATCTCCACAAGCTTGCCTTTTGATATTCAGTGGGACTTGGTTCGAAGTATTCGGGGCCTAGAGTCTGCTGTGATTGTCCGCCCTGGCTACGCCATTGAATATGATTTCTTTGATCCCCGCCAGCTACGCCATAGCCTGGAGACAAAGGTGATTGGCGGCTTGTATTTTGCTGGCCAAATCAACGGTACAACGGGTTATGAAGAGGCTGCTGCCCAGGGGATGTTGGCCGGGATTAATGCTGGGCTGGCCGCAAAAGGCAAAGAACCGTGGCTGCCAAAGCGAAGCGAGTCCTATATTGGGGTTCTTGTTGACGATTTGATTACTCGCGGGGTCCAAGAGCCCTATCGTATGTTTACCAGTCGCGCTGAATACCGCCTTAGTTTGCGTGAGGACAACGCAGATATGCGCTTAACCACTATAGGGCGCGATTTGGGGCTGGTAGATGACTATCGCTGGGAAGTGTTTTGTAGAAAACAAGAAGCTGTTTCACGTGAAACATCTCGTTTGCAGGATATTTGGGTTGGTCCTAAACATGAGGCGGCCCCACTAGTTGCTCAGTTGTTGGGCCAAGACTTGTCCCATGAGTGCAACTTAACCGAGCTTTTGAGGCGCCCAGGCGTGACTTATGAGGCGATTACTGCCCTAGGCGGCGGTCTGTGGGCGCCGGACGTTTTGGATGCGGATCTTGGCTTGGCGGCTCAAATCAGCGACCAAGTGGAGATTTCAGTTAAATACCAGGGCTATATTGATCGTCAGGCTGTTGAAATTGCCCGCCAGGAGCATAACGAGAGCTTCCCTCTCCCAGAGGGGCTTGATTATTCGCTGGTACTTGGCCTATCTAAAGAGGTTCAGCAAAAACTGAATTTGCATAAGCCGGCGACGCTGGGTCAGGCAGGAAGAATTTCTGGCGTTACTCCGGCAGCACTTTCTTTGTTATTAGTCCATCTCAAAAAAGGTTTGGGCCGCCCCCAAGAAACTGCATGACTGAGGACTTGCTAGCTCTCGGAATTGAAGGGTTGGGCCTCAATTTAAGCAATGCCAATATTGCTGATTTCGAACTTTTTTTGCAAGAAATGGGCCGCTGGAATCAGGTGCACAATCTCACTGCTATTGAAAGCGAGCAAGATTCCATTCGCCTACACCTCATTGATTCCATTGCTGTTTTGCCGGTATTAAGGCGGTTTTTAAAAGTCCCCAACCCTAAAATTGCTGACCTTGGGTCTGGTGGTGGCCTACCCGCAATTCCAATTGCCATTGTGCAGCCTGAGTGGCGCTTGACATTAATTGAGGCAATTCGGAAGAAGACTGCTTTTTTGCAGCATGTGCGGGGAAAATTAAAACTAAAGAACATAGAAGTGCTGAGCGAGCGAGTTGAAAATGTTGCGTTGCAGCAACCCGCCCAATTTGATGCTGTAATTTCTCGCGCATTTACTAATCTCGCACGTTTTTTAGACCTTTCATTGCCTCTTCTGAAGCCGGATGGCCTGGTGTTTGCAATGAAAGCAAAGCGTGCGGATGAAGAAATGGCCGATGTTTGTAGTGAAGACTGGCAATTGCTAGCCGACGAAGCACTGCTTATTCCGAATTTATCGGTTGAACGCCGCCTTCTGGTGTTGACCCCCATGAGAAAATCGGCCCTCACCACTTAAGCAAAATCTAAAGCACTTATGGCAAAAATATTCTGTATCGCAAACCAAAAAGGTGGTGTTGGTAAGACCACAACAGCTGTGAATTTGGCAGCAGGATTGGCTGGGCTCAAGCAGCGCGTATTGCTGGTAGACCTAGACCCTCAAGGCAATGCCACCATGGGTTCCGGGGTTGAAAAGGCTGAGTTAGATACTAGCGTCTATCAAGTCTTAATTGGCCTGACTTCAGTAAGAGAATGTGCAAAGCCTTGCGAAAGTTCTGGCTATGACGTACTTCCGGCTAATCGTGATTTAGCGGGCGCTGAAATTGAACTGGTAGATTTGGATGCGCGCGAATCTCGCTTGAAGGATGCGCTTTCACAGGTGGCTAATGATTACGATTTCATTTTGATTGATTGCCCTCCAGCCCTGTCTTTATTGACGCTTAATGGACTATGCGCAGCAAACGGCGTGATTGTTCCAATGCAGTGTGAATATTTTGCGTTAGAGGGCTTGTCCGATTTGGTAAACACAATCAAACAAGTGCATGCAAATTTAAATCCTGATTTAGTGATTATTGGATTATTGCGCGTGATGTTTGATGCCCGTATGACCTTGCAACAGCAAGTATCAGAACAGTTACTTGAGCACTTTGGCGACAAGGTATTCAAGACGATTATTCCGCGCAATGTAAGACTCGCAGAAGCTCCATCTTACGGGCTCCCAGGAGTTGCGTTTGATAAATCATCGCGTGGTGCAAAAGCATATTTAGAGTTTGGTGCGGAGATGGTTGAGCGCATCAAACAGATGTAATTTTTTTTAAGAAGAAAAACACCATGGTTGCAATTAAGAAAAAAGGTTTGGGCAGAGGTCTAGAAGCTTTGCTTGGAGAGAAAGCTTCACAAGCTAGCGCATCAACAGAAATCAATCGTTTGCCGCTAACTGCATTGCAGGCGGGCAAGTATCAACCCCGTCAAAAAATGGAAGCAGGCGCCCTTCAGGAGCTGGCTGACAGCATCCGTGAGCAAGGTGTTATGCAGCCATTACTGGTTCGCTTGGTTAGTGTTGGTAAGTATGAAATTATTGCGGGCGAACGTCGTTTCCGAGCGGCAACAATCGCCGGCCTGAAAGAGGTGCCGGTTTTAGTTTCTGGTGCAGACGACCAAGCGGCAGCAGCAATGGCCTTGGTCGAAAATATGCAGCGAGAGGATTTGAATCCTCTCGAAGAGTCCCAAGGCTTGGGACGCCTCATTGAGGAGTTTGGCTTTACTCATGAGCAAGCTGCAAAAGCGGTGGGCAAGTCACGTAGTGCGATTAGCAATTTATTGCGCTTAGCCCACTTGGCCAAACCAGTACAAGCCATGCTTTTGGCTGGCGATATTGATATGGGCCATGCCCGAGCGCTCTTGCCTTTGCCGGGTGCAAGCCAGGTCGCATTAGCTCAAAGAATTGCTGCGCAAGGCCTGTCAGTTCGTGAGGCCGAGAAAATGTCAACTGCCTTGGCAATTGCAGGAGGGCAAATTGGGGACAAAAAGACAAAAAGCAAGTCAGGCTCTGTAGTCCCAAGTAGTGATCCGGATATGCGCCGTTTGACCCAAGAAATCGCTGATTTAATTGGCCTGAGTGCTGAATTTAAGTTCAAAGGGAAAGGCGGAGAGTTGCGAATCCGTTTTAGTCAATTTGATGAGCTCGATTCTTTACTAAAAAAGTTGGGTATTGCTAGTAATTAGTGATTGCCTTTAACAATTTATAGAGACCAATTAGTGAACAAACCTAAACAATTCATTCCACCTAATTGGGATGAAACAGAAGAGGAGTCATTTAAAACCCTTTCAAAAAAGGAAATGGATGCATTACGTGCTCTCAAGCCGCGTAATTTTGCTTCGATGAACTCATGGTGGGTTGTGCTAGCTCAGCTAGTGCTTACCCTAGTCATTGCTTGTTTTTGCTTCATTTTTTCTGATCAAGATGACAGAAGCGTTTATACTTATTCGGCTTTAGTGGGTGGCTTGATTGGATTTTTGCCCTCAGCATTGTTTTTAATGCGAATAGAGGCAGCAAGAAAGAGTAATAAATCAAGCCCCGGCGGGGTTTTAGCAGCAATAGTTTCTGGCGAATTTATTAAAATTCTCGCGACTTTTTGTTTGTTTATTGGTTTTGCCCTAAAGCAGCCTGATTTGAAATGGATTCCGTTGCTTGTTACATACCTAGCTACACTCAAATGTTATCTTTTGGCGTGGTTTTGGAAATAACAAGACGCAAATTAAACAAGGACAAGTAATAGATGTCTAGCGAAGTTAACGCAGCAGCAGAAGTAGCCCATCACATGGCTAGCGAGCCGCTAACCCCTACTGCATATATTGCAGAGCACCTTCAGAATCTCAATACTGTTGGTGGGGCTCAATCTTCAATTATTGATTTCAGCGTTGTAAATTTAGATACCATGTTTTGGACAAGCTTAATGGGCTTGTTAGCGGTATTTTTCTTGGTATTAGCTGCGCGCAGAGCAAGCCCTGGCGTACCCGGTCGTTTTCAGTGTTTGGTTGAGATGTTGGTCGAGATGGTTGAAACACAATCGAAAGGGATTGTGCATGGGGATCGCAGTTACATCGCCCCGCTAGCGCTGTTTGTTTTCTGCTGGATTATTCTTTTAAATACCCTAGATCTTGTACCCGTAGATTGGATTTATGGCGTTAACCAGTTCATCGGTGGGTTTGGGGTCCATGTGCCTCACCACAAAATTGTTCCTACTACTGATTTGAATGCCACCTTAGGTCTATCCTTCTCAGTATTGCTACTGGTCTTCTTTTATAGCTTTAAGGTGAAGGGTCTTGGCGGCTTTGCCCATGAATTAATTTCAGCACCATTTGGTGCCAAATGGTATTTAGCCCCATTTAATCTCATTCTCAACATCATCGAATATGTTGCAAAAGGCGTTTCATTAGGCATGCGACTCTTTGGCAATATGTATGCTGGCGAACTCATTTTTCTGCTGATCGCTTTATTGGGAAGTATGTGGACCTTTAATTTGGATCTCTACATGCTTGGCTTTGTTGGCAACGTACTTGCCGGCTCTGCTTGGGCAATCTTCCACATTTTGGTCATTTTGTTACAAGCTTTTATTTTCATGATGTTGACTTTGGTTTACATAGGCCAAGCACATAGTCACCATTAACCTTTTTATTTTTAACCTCACCTTCAATACTTAGGAGTAAACATGCAAGCATTCTTAGCCAACATTCAAGGACTAACCGCTATTGGTATCGGCCTTATCATCGGTCTCGGCGCGTTAGGAGCCTGTTTGGGCATTGGCCTAATGGGCGGTAAGTTCATTGAGGGCGCTGCTCGTCAACCAGAACTCATCAACGAATTGCAAACCAAGATGTTCCTCTTGGCTGGTTTGATCGACGCTGCATTCTTGATCGGCGTTGGTGTTGCAATGTTGTTTGCTTTCGCAAACCCACTGCTCGCAGTTATCAAGTAATTGTTTTGGCGTGGATGACCAAAGGGTCATCCAATTGTTCTCAACAATACTGAAAGGAATATCGTGAATCTGAACGCGACCCTATTCGCGCAAATGATCGTTTTCTTCGTCTTATGGTGGGTTGTTGCACGCTTCGTGTGGCCACCGCTGGTTAAGGCGTTAGATGAGCGTTCAAGCAAAATTGCTGATGGTTTGGCAGCTGCAGAGCGCGGCAAAGAAGCGCTTGCATTGGCTAGCAATGAAGCTGAGCAAGAATTAACTAAAGCACGCCAAGAAGGTGTGCAACGCGTAGCCGAAGCTGAAAAGCGTGCACAAATGTCAGCCGAAGAAATTCGCGCTAACGCACAAGCTGAAGCCGCTCGCATCATTTCTCAAGCGCAACAAGATGCCGCACAGCAAGTAACTCGTGCCCGCGAAGTTCTGCGCGCCGAAGTGGCCGTTCTTGCAGTTAAAGGCGCCGAGCAAATTTTGCGTCGCGAAGTTGATGCAAAAGCACACGGCCAATTACTTGACCAATTAAAGGCAGAACTTTGATATGGCTGAATTAGCCACTATTGCCCGTCCTTATGCTGAGGCGCTTTTTCAAAGCGCTCAGCCTGCTGAGCTTGCGGGTTGTTTGGAGCAGTTAAATGAATTGGCACAGCTTGCAGCTTTGCCAGAGGTTGCTGCTTTATCAAACAACCCAAAAGTGTCTGCGGATGATTTGAGCAAGCTGCTTTCTGGCATGGTGAAAACCAAGCTAGACCCTAAGGTTGCTAGCTTTTTAAATCTCGTGAATCAAAACCACCGTTTAGCTGCTGTTCCTGAAATTGCCCATCAATTTGAGGCAATGAAGAACAAAAGCGAAGGCGCTGCAGAAGTAAATATTACAAGCGCATTCCCATTAGAGGGTTCTGCGTTAAATGATTTGTTGTCAAGTTTGAAGAAGCGCTTTGGGGGTAAAGAATTGCGCCCAACTATTCAGGTTGACCCAGCATTGATTGGTGGAGTTCGCATTCAAGTTGGCGACGAAGTAATGGATAGTTCAGTTAAGGCCCAGTTAGCTCAAATGCAAGCAAGTCTTGGCGCATAAGTGATCCCTATTAAGAACATACGAAATAAGACCCAGGAGTAAGTAATGCAACTCAACCCTTCCGAGATCAGCGAGCTGATCAAAAGCCGAATTAGCGAATTGGGCGTTGACTCCCAAGTTCGCAACGAAGGCACTGTAATCTCAGTGACCGACGGTATTTGCCGCGTACATGGCTTGTCAGGCGTTATGCAGGGCGAAATGTTGGAGTTTCCTAACAACACTATCGGCCTTGCATTAAACCTTGAGCGTGATTCTGTTGGTGCCGTAGTGTTGGGTGAGTACACCCACATTAAAGAAGGCGACCCAGTGAAATGTACTGGCCGCATCTTGGAAGTTCCAGTTGGTCCAGAGTTGCTCGGTCGCGTTGTAAACGCACTCGGCCAGCCGATTGATGGCAAAGGTCCAATCAATACCAAGTTAACTGACTTTATTGAAAAGGTTGCGCCTGGCGTTATCGCACGTCAATCCGTTAGCCAGCCAGTACAAACTGGTTTGAAGGCGATTGATGCGATGGTTCCAATTGGTCGTGGTCAGCGTGAGTTGATCATTGGCGACCGTCAAACTGGCAAGACAGCTGTTGCGGTTGACGCGATCATTAACCAAAAAGGTAAAGGCGTTTATTGCGTTTACGTTGCGATCGGTCAAAAAGCTTCTACTATTGCTAACGTTGTTCGCAAGCTCACAGAATTGGGCGCAATGGAGTACACCGTAGTTGTTGCAGCAAGTGCTTCTGAGTCTGCAGCGATGCAGTACCTCTCTGCATATGCAGGCTGCACCATGGGTGAATACTTCCGCGATCGCGGCGAAGATGCATTGATTGTTTACGATGACTTAACTAAGCAAGCGGTTGCTTATCGTCAAATCTCCTTGTTGCTCCGCCGCCCACCAGGCCGCGAAGCTTATCCTGGCGACGTGTTCTATCTCCACTCACGCTTACTCGAGCGCGCAGCACGTGTAAGTGCAGAGTATGTTGAGAAGTTCACCAACGGTGCAGTTAAAGGCAAGACTGGTTCATTGACTGCATTGCCAATCATTGAAACCCAAGCTGGTGACGTTTCTGCATTCGTTCCAACCAACGTTATTTCGATTACTGACGGCCAGATCTTCTTGGAAACTGACCTGTTTAATGCTGGTGTTCGCCCTGCGATTAACGCCGGTATTTCTGTTTCCCGCGTTGGTGGTGCTGCACAAACTAAAGTCATTAAGAAATTGTCTGGCGGTATTCGTACCGACTTAGCGCAATATCGTGAATTAGCAGCGTTTGCTCAGTTCGCATCTGACCTTGACGAGGCAACCCGCAAGCAGCTCGAGCGCGGCCGTCGCGTTACTGAATTGTGTAAGCAAGCTCAATACAAGCCACTCCAAGTTTGGGAAATGGCCGCCTCTCTTTATGCTGTAAACAACGGCTACTTCGATGATCTCGAAGTAAAAAACGTATTGCCATTCGAAAAAGGTTTGCAAGATCACTTGAAATCTAAGTACGCTGACTTAGTTGCGCGTATTGAAGAGACTAAAGATTTGAGCAAAGATGACGAAGCTGCTTTGCGCGCTGCCATTGAGGATTACAAGCGTTCTGCCTCTTTCTAAGAGGGCTCGCATAAATCATGGCAAGCACAAAAGAGATACGGTCTAAGATCAAGAGCGTGCAAAACACGCGCAAGATCACGAAGGCAATGGAGATGGTCGCTGCATCCAAGATGCGTCGCGCCCAAGAGCGCATGCGTAATGCGCGTCCATACGCTGAAAAAATTCGTGAGATCGTTGCCAACCTTTCTAAAGCAAATCCTGAGTTCCGCCCTGCTTACATGGCTACTCGCGAAGTGAAGAAAGTTGGCACGATTTTGGTTACAACTGATAAAGGCCTGTGCGGCGGTTTAAATACCAACGTCTTGCGTTTGATTGCTAACCAAGTGCGCGATTTGCAGGAAAAAAATGTAGAGATTGCGTACACCGCAATTGGTTCAAAAGGCCTGCAGTTTTTGAATCGCTCAAAAGCAAAATTAATTTCTCAAACAATCCAAATTGGTGACACACCACATATGGATGTTTTGATTGGCGCAATTGTTGCCCAATTAGAAGCGTTTGAGCGTGGCGAGATTGATGCCGTGTATTTGGCATTTACCCGCTTTGTAAATGCAATGAAACAAGAGCCTGTTTTAGAAAAACTCTTACCTTTGGAGCCAGAGGCTTTGACTCCACAAGAGAAAACAGGCAATTCTTGGGATTACATCTACGAACCTGACGCGGAGTCCATTTTGAATGGCCTGCTTAAGCGTTACGTTGAAGCAATGATTTATCAGGCGGTTGCTGAAAACATGGCCTCCGAGCAGTCTGCGCGGATGGTCTCCATGAAGGCCGCTTCAGATAATGCGAAGAACGTAATCGGCGAATTGCAATTGGAATACAACAAGACACGACAGGCTGCTATTACTAAAGAGTTGTCAGAAATTGTTGGCGGAGCGGCTGCAGTTTAAGCGGCCGGCGTTTAGGAATACGAAAGAATTCAGGAATTAAAAGCGGAGAAATGCGATGAGTAACGGAAATATCGTGCAGTGTATCGGTCCAGTGGTGGACATTCAGTTCCCACGCGACAAAATGCCAAACATTTATGATGCATTGACATTAGTTGAAAGCGGCGAAAAATCATTTGCTGAAAAAGGTTTGACCTTTGAAGTTCAGCAACAAATTGGTGACGGCGTAGTTCGCGCGATTGCCATGGGTGCAAGCGATGGCTTACGCCGCGGCATGGAAGTGAAATCTACTGGCGGTCCAATTTCTGTGCCTGTCGGCCCAGCAACACTCGGCCGCATTATGGACGTATTAGGCCGCCCAATTGATGACGCTGGCCCAATTGCTACTGAAGAGCGTCGTGCTATTCACCAGCCGGCACCTAAGTTTGACGAGCTTTCACCTTCTGTTGACTTATTGGAAACTGGTATTAAGGTTATTGACTTAGTTTGCCCATTTGCTAAGGGCGGTAAGGTTGGTCTCTTCGGTGGTGCGGGTGTTGGTAAGACCGTGAACATGATGGAATTGATTAACAACATTGCTAAGCAACACTCAGGTTTATCAGTATTTGCAGGTGTTGGTGAGCGTACTCGTGAAGGTAATGACTTCTATCACGAGATGAAAGAATCTAACGTTATCGACAAAGTAGCGATGGTGTTTGGTCAGATGAATGAGCCTCCTGGCAACCGTTTGCGCGTTGCGTTGACTGGTTTGACTATGGCTGAAGCTTTCCGTGACGAAGGCCGTGATATCTTGTTCTTCGTTGACAACATCTACCGTTATACATTGGCAGGTACTGAAGTTTCTGCGTTGCTCGGTCGTATGCCTTCCGCTGTGGGTTACCAGCCTACATTGGCTGAAGAGATGGGTAAATTGCAAGAGCGTATTACCTCCACTAAGACTGGTTCCGTTACTTCTATTCAGGCCGTTTACGTTCCTGCAGATGACTTGACCGATCCATCACCAGCAACTACCTTCTTGCACTTAGACTCCACAGTTGTGTTGTCACGTGATATCGCTGCATTGGGTATCTACCCAGCGGTTGATCCATTGGACTCAACCAGCCGCCAGCTCGATCCACAAGTGGTTGGTCAAGAGCACTATGAAGTAGCTCGCGAAGTACAGATGACATTGCAGCGCTACAAAGAGTTGCGCGACATTATCGCAATTTTAGGTATGGACGAATTGTCACCAGAAGATAAGTTGTCTGTATCACGTGCTCGTAAGATTCAACGTTTCTTGTCCCAGCCTTTCCACGTTGCTGAAGTATTTACTGGTTCACCAGGCAAATACGTCCCATTGAAAGAAACTATCCGTGGTTTCAAAATGATCTGCAGCGGTGAATTGGATCACTTGCCTGAGCAAGCGTTCTACATGGTGGGTTCAATTGATGAGGCCATCGAGAAAGCCAAGAAGCTTTAATCTAGGGAAACTATGTCAAGCATACATGTCGACGTTGTGAGTGCTGAGTGCTCCATTTTTAGCGGGGAGGCTAAGTTTGTTGCGCTTCCTGGCGAAAGTGGTGAGCTCGGCATATTACCTGGCCACATTCCATTGATTACACGTATTCGTCCAGGTTCAGTTCGTATTGAAAAATCTGATGGTGATGAAGAGTTTGTATTCGTGGCGGGTGGCTATTTAGAAGTTCAGCCTGATCACGTTACCGTATTGGCGGACACCGCTATTCGCGGTCATGATCTTGATGAAGCTAAAGCAATTGAAGCTAAGAAACGTGCTGAAGAAGCAATGCAAAATCGTGGCACTGACTTTGATATGGCCTTGGCCCAGTCAGAATTTGCAATGGCAGCTGCGCAGTTAGCCGCAATTGCTCGTTTTCGTCGTAAAAAGTAATCGCCGGTCATCTCCTTGCTGTTAAATGATCGGTTTTTGAAGGCCTGCCTGGGCGAAGCGGTTGATCAAACACCGCTTTGGCTCATGCGTCAAGCTGGCCGATACCTCCCTGAGTACAACGCTACACGCGCTAGAGCTGGAAGCTTTCTTGGGCTCGCTAAAAATCCTGCCTATGCTACTGAGGTAACACTACAGCCTCTAGATCGCTATCCATTGGATGCAGCGATTTTGTTTTCTGATATTTTGACCATCCCCGATGCAATGGGATTGGGCTTGAAATTTACGATAGGCGAAGGTCCAAGCTTTGATCATCCACTGCGTGATGAAGCCGCAGTAAAGAAATTGCGCGCGGCCGATATGAATGAGCTGAAATACGTATTCGATGCGGTTTCTGAAATTCGTAAAGCACTGATTCAAGACGGCAAGCAACGCGTACCCCTGATTGGTTTTTCTGGAAGCCCCTGGACATTGGCTTGTTACATGATTGATGGCTCTAGCTCAGATGATTTTCGTCATGCTAAAACAATGATGTTTAGTCGCCCTGATCTACTTCAGCACATACTTGATATTAATGCGCAGTCAGTTGCAGATTATTTAACTGAGCAAGTAAAAGCTGGCGCACAAGCATTGATGATTTTTGATACCTGGGGTGGAATGCTCCCAGACGGCTGGTATCAAAGAATGTCTTTAGCCTCAATGCAAAAAGTGATTTCTTTATTGCCGCGCGAACATGAAGGTAGAAAAATTCCTATCATCATGTTCACCAAAGGTGGTGCTATTTGGTTGAACGATATGGCACAGGTTGGTGCAGATGTAATTGCAATTGATTGGACTATGTCGTTAAGTAGAGCGCGCAAACAACTGCTTTCTTTAAATAAGCCATTAGCATTGCAAGGCAACCTGGACCCACTTATTTTGTTCTCAGAGCCAGCGCAGATCGCAAAGCAAGCAAGCATGTTGTTAGATGACTTAGCGACTGCCCCAGCTTTAAAACCAGGACTTCACCCTCTCGATGGTCATGTCTTTAATCTAGGTCATGGGATTTCTCAATTTACCCCGCCAGAAAGTGTGACGGCATTGGCAGAAACAGTGGTCCAACACTCCAAGGCACTTAGATCAAAGCAATAAAACTGAGTAACCGCTAACTTCGAAGATTTTTTAGAATAAAAGTTATGCACAGTTTTGGTCACAATTCAAAATTCATGAAGATCCCGAATAAAGATAAACTTTAACTTTCGGACATCTCTGTAAATTATTGATTTATAAAGATTTTTGGTCGTTGGGCTAAAAAAGAGCGCCTAAACAGTTTGCTGGTAAATTAACTTATAAATCAAAGTTCTTGGATGATATCCACAGACTTATCCACAAGTAGATTAGAAAAAACGAAGTAAAACATGTCCCCACCCATTGTGGTTCAAGTAGTTATTGATAAGCCTTTATCCCAGGGCTTTGATTACTTGTGGGATAAAAATATCCTTGGTATTGATCCAGAGATTGGCCATATTGTTGAGGTGCCCTTCGGACGCTCTACTTTGGTAGGCCTGGTAATTAAAGTGAGCGCTCACTCTGATTTTGAGTCTGAGAAGTTAAAGTCTGTCACTCAGGTGGCACCACTCCCTCCAATGGATTCGGCAGCGCTAAGGCTCATGAATTTTGCTAGCCAGTATTACATCCATGGACTTGGAGAAACCATCATCCCCACAATTCCACAGATGTGGAAAAAGTCCAAAGAGTGGGAAAAAATGCATGCGAAGTTAGCTGCAGCAGACAGGAAAACAAAGAAGCAAACGGGGCGTGAACTTAGTGAAGGCTTCATTAGCGAATCCCAGTTAAATGAAGTACAAGATCAGGCATTGCAAAAATTGCGCAATTGCGTCAATACTGGAGAATTCAAGGCCACCCTGTTGCAGGGTCAAACTGGTAGTGGCAAGACAGCAGTATTTTTAAATTGGCTAAGTGCGATCCTTGCAGATAAAAAGTCTCAAGCGCTTATCTTGGTGCCGGAAATTAATTTAACGCCACAAGTAGAGCGCAGAGTGCGCGCATATTTCCCTGATAAAAAAATGGTTGTGCTACATAGTGGCGTTAGTGAAAAAAAACGGGGAGTAGCTTGGCATGAAGCAGTTACTGGAAAAGCACAAATTGTCTTGGGTACAAGATTAGCTGCGTTAACGCCCCTACCCAACCTGCGCGCTATTGTTGTCGATGAGGAGCATGATCCATCCTATAAGCAGCAAGATGGAATTCGCTACTCTGCTAGGGACCTTGCAGTGTGGCGTGCGCATGACTTGAAGATTCCAATCTTGCTATCTTCTGCAACACCCTCTTTAGAAACCTGGATGTCGGCCAAGTCTGGTCGCTATCAATATTTACGTTTGGATCAGCGTGCACAGGGCGCTGGCCTTCCAGTGGTGCATTTAATCAATACCCGTGACCCGCAAAATCAATTTAGTCCGGGTGATATTGATAAGCCTTTAGCAAAAATCGCGCTGAGTAAGCCGTTGGTAAGGGCTATTAATAAAAACTTGCAAAGCAACAAGCAAAGCCTGGTTTTAATTAATCGTAGAGGCTATGCCCCTGTGCTGAGCTGCAGTGCCTGCTCATGGCTATCTAAATGTGAGCAATGCAGCTCTTATATGGTGATGCACAAGGCAGGAGCCCTTGGACGAAAACCCCTGTTGAGCTGCCATCACTGTGGACTAGTCAAGCCTATACCGAGCCACTGTCCAGACTGCGGCAATGCTGATCTTAAAACTTTAGGACAAGGTACGCAAAAGCTTGAGGATGCGATTGAGGAGGCTTGGCCGGGCGCACGTGTCTTGCGCGTGGATACGGACTCTAGCAGGAAAAGTAAAGGCGCTGAAGAGCTTTTTCAATCAATTCATGAAGGCAATGTTGATATTGTCGTTGGCACTCAAATGATTGCAAAGGGACATGATTACCAAAACATTGGATTAGTCGCTGTCTTGGATGCGGATGGCCGCCTATTTTCGCAAGACTTCCGTGCCGCAGAAAGATTGTTTGCACAACTTGTTCAGGTAGCGGGTCGCGCTGGTAGAGCTAGCAAAGATGGTGAGCTCAGCGGAGATATTTATATCGAAACTCAGTTTCCCGAGGCCGCGGTCTTTCAGTTCTTGCTGAGACATGATGTCGATGGATTTTTGTCCTATATCGCCAATGAGCGTGATGAAGCTAAGTTACCCCCCTATTCATATCAGGCCTTGGTTCATGCCGAAGCCAGAAGCTTGGATAAGGCCATTCGCTTTTTAGGTGCGCTTAAGGGGCGCCTAAAGGCTCAGGGCCATATTAAGCAAGGCCTCAGAGTCTATGATCCTGTGCCAAAGAGTATGGTGCGGGTCGCTGGTGTTGAGCGCGCCCAATTGGTGGTGGAGTCAGAGGACCGTCGCCAGTTACAAGATATTTTAGAGCTGATTGATCGAGCTTTACGAGACAGCTCGCAGGGGCGCATTAGCAAGGACGAGAAAATTCGTTGGTTGATTGAGCGAGACCCAATTTCAATCTAAAGGATGAATTAAGCGCCAGAAGTAGAGCTGTATTTTTCTAGGCTCATGAGCTGCTCAAGTTCAGATGCAAGACTGTCATCTGAAACCGGTTTGATTTTGAATAACCAAACTGCATATGGCTTTTCATTCAGCGATTCAGGGGTGGTATCCAC
>Ga0364915_10362_pt1 | contig 16109 bp, 20 predicted proteins | sample ExccelJu500001D4_3_FD_206958 | JGI IMG/M metagenome (GOLD analysis project Ga0364915, IMG submission 206958) | Enriched cells from Trout Bog Lake Hypolimnion, Wisconsin, USA - BchlTB.June25.5000.01.D4 | ecosystem: Environmental > Aquatic > Freshwater > Lake > Hypolimnion/Profundal zone | place... | reverse complement strand
TCCGGTTAGCTTGATCGATCTTGCCCTGATTTTTTGGGAGCGCTGTTTTATGAGTGAAAATAACTGAAAAATAATGTATCTGTGTAGGATAGGTAATCTTTTAAACAGTGTGAAACCATTTTGCCGTTAAACTATTTGGAACATGGCGTAATGAGAGCGATTTTTCACCAACTGGGGAGCTTGTCCATTGCGGCCGTTTTTGTTTCGTCAACGACTTTGGCATAAATCTCGGTCATCTTTACACTCGAATGGCCCATGAGCTTTGATAATGTGTAGAGGTCAACGCCATTTTGAAGGCTTATAACTGCGAAGGAGTGCCGTCCACAATGCCAGCCAAGATTGAACGGTATGCCTGCAGCCGCGCCCCATGCTCGAATAACATTTGAGCTTTGGCGACGGCACGGTAAAAGAAAAATCCTGCTTTCATCGGCTCCCCTGTCCTTATGCTGTTCTTTTGCTTCTCCAAGATATTTTAACGACTGCGCTCCAAGTGTTAATTGTTCCCATTTCCGGGTTTTCTGCATCTTGTAACGAATCGTTACCCTGCTGCCATCCTGCAGGATATCTTCATCTTTCAAGGCTTCAAGGTCGGAAATTTTCAGCCCGGTAAAGCATGAGAACAGGAACGCCGCCCTTACTGCCGGGTGCTTGCATGGGGTAGCCTCAAGGGTTTTGATCTGGTTAGCGGTCAAATATTTCAGGGCAACATCATCAAGCTTTCCGAATAGCTTGATTTTTCTTGAGAAATCAGGTATAAGGTTATCCCGTACCGCCTGATTTAGAATAACCTTCAGACCAAGCACATAATTTTTCTTTGATATTTTTTTCAGGCTCAAGCTGTCGATATATGCCCGGAACAGCTCCGCCCATGTTTGGCAAATATTCGCCATTGGTAACGGCTTTTCTCCGTTGAAGTCCCGAAGGTGTTTCAGGGTGTTTCTGTAAACGGAATTGCTATTCTTTTCTTCGCGCGTCACCTTCTCGAAATACTCAATGAAGTCATTGCTGCGCCTCTCTTTGCCAAGAATTACCGCTGCCGGGTCGATCTTCAGTTGTGCTTCTTTCTCTGCCGCCTTCGCTTCGGCTTGCTGCCGTGCTTTTTTGTACTCCCGCCCTTCTGATCTTTCGGTCTGAATTTTTGTTTTTTCAAGCCGTTTTTTGCCCTCATGGTAGATAGCAAGAGAGAAGGAAACGCCGCCTTCTTTCAGTGGAATTTCGCGAACTGAAACGCCCATATAAACTCCTTTTCGCTTTGCAAACTTTACCAAAACTTCGCCAATTAATAGGAAAATTACAGAAAAGAAGGGGAAAATCAATGGGGAACGGGGGTGTACTGAGGAAGGTTTTAAGCTGTAAGGTATTATAAAATAATTACTTTTTGAGAGGCGCTGAAAGGGAGAGATAAAGGGGGGAAACTATGTGCATGTAACAAGAATATTCATGTAAAAGAAGAAAAATAGTGAACTTCAAAATAGTCTTGAAAAGGCAACTTAAGCTTAAGATGCCTGAAAAATTTTGGGATAAAGTTTCTCCTGACGGTAATCATCATAGGGAAAGCTCTCTACAGTGCCGAAAGAGGGCTGTAATGCATCTTTTCCTGAAACCCTGATTGACTCTTCCGGGATCTGCCACTCAAGAGCAAGGTCAGGATCATTCCATAGCAGACCTGCATCGTGGGAGGGCGTATAGTAATTATCGCATTTGTAGGCAAAAACCGCTTCTGGAGAGAGGACAACAAAACCGTGAGCAAATCCTTTTGGAACCCACAGCATATTCTTCCGTTCAGAATCAAGCACACAAGCCACAGAGCGACCATACCATGGAGAACCAAGACGTATATCAACAGCAACATCAAGAACGCTTCCATAGAGCACACGGACAAGCTTGGACTGTGTAAAGGGCGGCTTCTGATAATGAAGACCCCGCAACACGCCATAGGTTGACTTGGACTCATTATCCTGTACAAACGATATCTGCCCAACATGCTGCTCAAAGATATCCTGCCGGAAGGACTCAAAAAAATAGCCACGATCATCACCGAAAACATCGGGTTCAAAAATCAGGACATCAGGAATAGCTGTAGTATTGACACGCATAAAAAATTAACGATAAATGTTGCATCCAAAAAAACAGGTGATCCGGTTCGATATCGAAGGGATTTACTTCTGCTCATGCAAACGCACAAGATACTCTCCGTACAGGCTTTTCATAAGTGGCTGGGCTAACCGTAAAAGCTCCTCATCAGTGATCCAGCCGTTTCGCCACGCGATCTCTTCAGGACAGGCAATTTTCAGTCCCTGCCTTTTTTCAACCGTTTGAATAAAACTCGATGCTTCCTGTAATGACTCATGAGTTCCGGTATCAAGCCAGGCAAAACCACGCCCCAGCATAGAGCACTTCAGCTGTCCCTGCTGCAGATAAACCTCATTAACCGTGGTAATTTCCAGCTCTCCCCGCGGTGAAGGCTTTATCTGTTTTGCAATTTCAACGACATCGTTTGGGTAAAAATAAAGACCAACAACAGCATAATTTGACTTGGGATTCTGCGGCTTTTCCTCAATTGAAAGCACATTTCCCTCAGCATCAAACTCGGCTACGCCATAACGCTCAGGATCGCTGACATAATAGCCAAATATATTGGCTTTGCGCTCTTGCTGCACTGTCTGAACTGCAGCTTCAAGCATTGGCGAAAACGCATAACCGAAAAAGATATTATCGCCAAGAATAAGAACGACGTCATCACTGCCGATAAACTCTTCGCCAAGAATAAACGCCTGAGCAAGACCGTCAGGAGAGGGTTGAACGGTGTAGGAGAGAGAGATTCCCCAGTCACTTCCGTCACCGAGAAGCTTCCTGAACATAGGCTGTTCTTCCGGTGTCGTTATAATAAGAATATCTCGTATACCTGAAAGCATCAGCGTGGTCAGTGGATAATAAATCATAGGTTTATCATACACTGGCAGGAGCTGTTTTGATATCCCTCTGGTAACCGGATAGAGCCGAGTACCGGAGCCGCCTGCGAGAATAATTCCTTTCATGTTATTTTTTTAGGAGAGGCTCTATAAGTAATTATTAAAAAACAATATAAACGAAAACAAAAAGATAAAAATCAGACATTACTTTACAAGGACTTTACATTTTTTTAATATTTCCGTTTTTCAAGTTTTCTGCATAATTAAGGAATAACTCGACAATTCAAGATAAACAAGGAAATGGAGAGAGTAAACTTTTGAAGGGCGAATTTTTATTCTCTTCTGAAACGGTGCATTTTCTGCATTGACTAAATTTACCAATGGTGGCGCGAAACTACCACACACTACCTAACCATTCCTAACATGCAGAAAGCCGGGAACTTGATCGGCTTTTTCACCGTGCCGAGTGGTGTGTTCCAAAATGGAACTAACCTCTTTTTCGAGCAGTTCGACGCTTTCAAAGATATTTTTGAGGTGCTTGGTGATTGCTGGCCGCTGCTGCCCTCGTAGATGATGATTTTATTCTGTGGTTCTGTATTTTCCGTGCTCATCTTGCTCCCTCAATATCAGCAACAATCTCGTCGATGGCCGTACGGAGTTCCTGCTGGCGAAAAACAATCCGGGAAATCTCCTTGTTGAGTTCCGTGATGTCTACAATTTCACGAGTATCCTTGCCATCAACGTATTTCGAGACGGTGATGTTGTAGTCGTTTTCGGCAATGGTTTTGCTCTCTATGAGCGCCGCAAAATGTTCCGCATTTTTGCGGGCGATGTAGGCTTGGAGGATTTTTATGCGGTTTACGTCGCTTATTTTGTTTTTGTTTCCGCCCCGGACAAATCCCCCTGATGCATCGATAAAGAGTGTTTTGTTGTCGTTCTTGCTCTTTTTGAGCACGATAATGCATGTTGCGATGGTGGTGCCGAAAAAGAGGTCGGGCGGAAGCTGGATGACGGCGTCAACGTAGTTGTTGTCAATCAGGTATTTTGCGAATCTTTTGCTCTGCCCCGCCACGGCAGAGGACTCCGGGAAACTCGACGATAGCCGCCGTGCCGCTGGTGGAGAGCCATGAGAGCATGTGCATCGTAAAGGCCAGATCGGCTTTACTTTTGGGCGCAAGAACACCTGCCGGAGAAAAGCGCGGGTCGTTGATGAGGAGCAGGTTTGCGTCGCCTTCCCAGTTGATCGAGTAAGGTGGATTGGAGACGATGGCGTCGAATGGCTCGTCGTCCCAGTACTTTGGGTCGAGAAGCGAGCCGGAACCGCAGGCTGGGTCGTAGACTTTGTTGACTTCTTTTTTGCCGATGGTGGTGATTTCGGCAAGCAATTCGCTCACTTCCTGGGGTGTAAAGAATTCTCCGCCTGATTTACCGGCGTTTGATGCGTACATGGTCATCAAAAACTCATAGGCATCTCCGAAGGCGTCAATTGAGTTGTCGGCGTAGTCGCCGAAACGGAGTCCGCCGATAGATTCAAGTAGCTTACTCAGTTTCTGGTTCCGCTTGATGACGGTGTTGCCGAGTTTGCCGGAATTGACATCGAGATCGTCGAAGAGCCCTTTCAGATCGTTTTCGCTGTCGGAGCCTTTTGCTGAGTTTTCGATATTACTGAAGACGGCTTCAAGCGATTCGTTCAGGTTTTGGTTCTGACTTGCGTTCCTTGTTACGTTATCGAACAGTTCATGGACTGTGCGCATAAAGCCTTATAAACAAGCATCTTAATTTTTCCATGTTACAAACCAGTAACAAAAACACGAAAATTGATCTTTATCAAGAGTAAAACCAGCCCTGCCAATACATCACCTACCGACCGGATAAAACCTTTTTTCTGACCTCGGTAAAACGGTGAATCCAAAATTGGATTCTCTGTACCAACATTTACCTACTCCCCTGCGTGCGTGCCGGTTGATCTCGATGAAATCAATGGCCACCAAATGGTGGAGGTTGAATATGGTGCGTGCGTGCGGCTGATCTATCCGTAACCTTGCTATTATCTTGCTCTTTTTTATGGCCCCCAGAAACTCCGGAAATCTTGTTTTGTGCCCGGGTCGAGAGAACTCTCATGTGCAGGTGGATAGCTGACTTTTCAGCCCTCCAACTTTGGGGAGGCTGAGTATGGTTCCTCCATGTGCAGGTGGATAGCTCACTTTTGAGCCCACCCCATAGACTGGCTGGCATGAGAGCGCAAAATTGCGCCATCACAGGCACAACCGGCCGCCATCGACTGACCGGAACGAACCATTAATCCATCAAAGAACTCACTCAAGGAAACAAGTTTCTCAACATTGATACTCTGCTTTGATCTTGAGTTTCTGCATACCATAACGCGCCTATACTCTCAATGGTACAACCCCGAATAACAGGCTATAAAGCCTCTATTTTCAACGTTTACCGTATTAATGGCTAATGAGTATCAAGGGTTAATTGAATGGCATTAAAGCGCATCATAACCCATATATTAAAGGCTTATAATCTTGCCATAATCTTGCCGTTGTGCAGTCTGTTTTATCTCCGGAATGGTCCATCCCAGCAACCCTGAAAACTGAACTACTTTTGAGCAACCTGATCTTCAGGAAAAAACAGCTTCTCCTTTATTCCTCCATTACATTTTCTGTTTTACCATGAAAATAACCATAGAGGAGAACCGTGAATCCTGATCTATATTCAAGTTCTTTCAATTTGTTTATCAGTGTAATAACCCTCAGCGCCACAAACCACAAGAACGCGCCATAAAGCCACGCCATACAATACTTTCAGGTCATTCAGCACAATGTATCAAAGGGTAAATAATAGCTGTTTAAGCGCATAATAACCACGAACTCAACCTTCATTATCTTACGTGATAAACCGATTATTCAGCATGGTTATTTCTGAGATAATAGCCCGATCACCGCGCCCCGAATCACTGGTATGGGTAATAAAAAAGCAGACCGTTAAGCCTGCTGTGATAGGAGGGCTTAACATTCGGCTATACAAACCGTGACGGCTTCGCATTTCGGAACCAGCTTGAACCGTCGAACCTGACCGACTGTGGGGCCGCTTTGTGCAGCAACCGTCTTTCATCCTCTGTCATGCCATAAACCTTCAAATGCTGGTCATCAAATTTGGCACGCAAAATAGACACTTGCTCATCACCTTTTGGCGCGTATTCAGCATAACGAAGGCCCTCACTGTCAAGCCAATCAAGCAAGCAATACTCTCGATAATCATCTTCAGGCCAAACCAATGAGTTTTTCGGCTGATCGTCAATACAAAAAACCGGTTCCACGCCTGCCTGTGTCGCCATCTCTCGAAGTGTAATCTTCCCGTGAACGAAATCAGGGTTTATTCCTCTATGAAAATATGTTTTCCCATCGCGCCCAATATGAGGAAAATCGCCCTTCTCGAATCGAATAACATCATCCATATTATAGGCTGCGCCATCATTCCCGCCGATATAACATTCTTTATCCTCATCCTCTTGTGCCTGTAATCGCCTGCAAGCTTCAGCCTCAAGGGTTTTTATTCGTTTATCTAATGCTTTCATGGTTTCGGGTCTTTAGCTGGTAAAAAAATCACGCACTGCTCATACTGCTCATTGAAGTCTGCCGGTGTCCAATCGTCGTTTCTTAGGCGGAGGCTCCAATCCTCGCCGCCTTCTTGGTAGCCTCCATAACCTTTTGGTGAATCACCTATCCAAATTTTAGAGTAAACTGGTTTTTTCGGCTTAATAGCTGCCTCAATCTGCTCAACTCGCTTTCCTAATGTTGCCATTTCCGGTATTATTGTTTAATTGTTCTTCAAGGCTCTCAATTCTTGCTTCAATATCTGAATCCTTTATTGTACTGGTAAGGATATTTGAGACATACGCCGCCGCTTTCAGGTGTACTTCGTCAATCTCTCCGGCCTCGTACCTGTTCAGCAACCCAGCAAGGTATCGCCGAACATCACTAAGTGTTTGAAGTCTCTTTTTGCTCATAGGTGGTATACTTCCAGTTTATCAATGATTACAATACTCTACAGTGTTTTTACTCTACAAAAAACGCCCATAAACGGCTCAGGTTGAACGATCTCTACCCGCGCCATACTTTGACACGTCCTAATTTCGCTTGATAATATTGTGTTCCTCAATCCCGTCTATAATCGCATGAGCAGCGCAGCATGCACCCATAAGGAGACTTGATACTGCGATTGCCCATTCTTTACCATCTGGTTCCCTTTGCATCGCCTCAGTTACTGCTTCAAACAGTGCTACCTTGCTTTTATCAAGGATGAAATCCCCGATCTTTTGCGCCTCTTCTTTGTTGCTCATTATCTCAATGGTTAATGGTTACGCTGTCTGTCTGTTTTCTCTCAACAGATAATCTGCCAAGTCCAGCCCTGCGGCCCGATCTGCTTCACTTGCTCGACGTTCAAGTAAGTCAGATATTGTAACGTGTTGCAGTCCATCGGCTATCTTTTGCCATTTATCAAACGCCATCAAATCAGGGTAGAGTACAACCTTGTGACCTTGCAACGATCTCAGTTTATCCTTATTGAGATTGTGCTTTCCTGCTGTGGCAAGCCAAACGTATTCAGGTATGAACCCGCTGGCAACAATCGCAGTCTTTTCACTCTCAACGATAGCGACCGGCCTTTGCTGATCTGTAAGCAAGTGTTCACCAAATAAACATTGCTGCAAGTGGTAAGGCTCAATCTTCATTACCTTGTGAACCCATTGGATATGATTGAAAGGCTCCTTTACCCTGCGACCTGTCTCTTCATTGTAGAGCATGATCTTACCCGCCCTGATCTTGCCGTCTCTGTCGATCTGAAAGAATACGCATGAGCCCGCCCAATACTTTGATGTACCGATCTTATACCGTGCCGTCAACTCAAACGCCTGATCTTCACCGAACAGGCCACAAAGCCACCGGCAAAAATTGTTTCGGTTGTATCTGGTAAGACTGGCCTGCATGATCTCAGTATCAACGAAAGAAGGTTGTAGTTGTACCGGCTCTGGCTTTGGTTGGAGCTTCATTGCAGGCTTTGACGCGCTGAAAGGATTCTTTCCCGTCATAAGGAAATATTCCTTCGGGGTGAAGTGATATTTGCAGTTGTCCGACCGATCACAAAGCCCGACCTCATCGGCGACATATTCACCCGTAGACTTATCAATGTATCGCCGGAACTTTCCCCTTACCTTGCAAGCTGGGCAGGTATATTTCAACCCGCCCTTTTCGAGTTCAAAACGAAATTCTGCCATCAGAAAAGCCCCTTGTAATCATCGGCTGGTTCAATAATCTGTATTGTACGGTCTGGACTATTCTGGACTTCTGGACTAACTCTTTTAAGCTGCTTTTCAAAGTCCACTTGTCCAGCTCCTATAGGAATCTGGACTTCTGGACTAACTTCCGGATTGACTTTCTCATACAATCCATGAGCAACTCTTTTGATAATACCGCCATTCTCCAACGTCTTGAGTTTTTCAAAACACGTTGATCTTTTGATACCCTTTGTATGTGCGGTATCCTCAAAAGCTCCTGTCCTGAACTGACACGGCAACTGCTCAAGAATCTCAATCAATGTATGATCTGGTAATGGTTCCGGCTTATCAGTGAGGCTGTAGAGATACCAACGCTCAGGTTGCTTTGTCAAGTGTAAGGTGAACTCATCACAATTTCTACCGGTAACGAACAGGTTGAACAATCCCTTATTATTGGCATCCTTTTGAAACGAAACCGTCGTTTCCGCATCATCGGCAAGAAGAGACGAACCGCGCCCGCTATAGAAATTGTTGTCGTTCTGTTTTTTCCCTGTGTGGTGAATTATGATAACTGTAAGGTTGAACTCCCGTATCAATTCTCTGACGGCTACCATAAATTTCCGCATGTCATCGGCAGAGTTCTCTTCACCGCTATAAAAGTTTTTCAGAGGGTCAATTACAAGAACTCCCGGTCTGATCTCTTTCAAGTTTCCTCTTATATCCTTCAATACATCCGGCTGTTGAATAGAGAAGCCTCCATTCACAATGAGAAGGTTTTTTCGTAACAAATCGGCCTGCTCATCGTCAATACAAAAATAATCTCTCAACAACTTTAACCGGCTCTGCATTGTTCTGCTTGAATTCTCGCCATTGAGATAAAGAACCCGCCTCGGTTTCGATATTCTAAAGCCTAATACGTACCGGCCTATGGCTAAACCGAAAAGAATGTTTAACAGCAACATCGTTTTTCCGATCTTTCCCGCGCCTGTCAACTGTAATATTCCCCCTGCGGTCAATACTTCGCCGCTTTCTGAATCAAGGATAACATCACACTGAGGTAAAATTTTATCAGGGAAATCAACAGCGTTCTCAACCGACCAAGAAGTATATCCTCTGGCTTCGCTTTTCAACTCATCTTTGATATTGCTGCTCATATCGTGCTTCTCCTTTCCGCTCTGGTCATCAACCGGCCATCTCGACCAATGAGATATGAGTATCTAATTTGACTTGGAAAGTTTCTCATTAGGAGTACCTCCCAGTCCTGCGTAACGCTGCGGCAGTGTTCGGAACACTCGCAGCAATACCATAAACCATTGTTCGCGGCTCAGGTGTTACGCTACGGAAATGCTTAACCTCTCTCTCAAACTGCTGGCAGTCTTGGATTAATTCGGCGATATGTGTATATTGAGGCTGTCGATCTCGCCCATTGACACGCTTTTGATCTTTGAACCCGGTACGCTGCCTATCGTGCCGGGTTCTTTCGTTTTCTCTCATGGTTCAAGCCTCCCCGTTTGCTGCGCCACCTTCAAGCCATGCTTTGAATTTGTCAATAGGGAATAGCAACTTTCCCCCCGCTCCTTTCAGGTGAGGAACTTTACCCTTACTTGTAAGCGCATATAAACGAGTTCTTGACAGTTTGATACTGGCATAATCTTCAGCATACTGGCGCGCGCCATCGACTGACAGATATTTCTTTTCGGGTGGTGTGAATTGTGTTGTGGTGTTGCTCATGGCTATTTATGTTTTGCGTTAATGTTTATCAACGCTTATAAATAGCTATGGTTAGATAGAGTTAAAATATCGGATAAGCGGATATCCGCTATCCGCTTTATTTATCCGCCTTATAGGCTCTAAACTTGCGTTCAAAAGTTTCTAATAAGCCATCAATATTCTCTGTGTTATGATACTTCTTGCAAAGTGGTATTAAATAATCCCGCTGTGATTCTTCGCCTTTCTTTGGTCTGTGTGGGCTCCCTTTCTGATAAAAACCTTTCTCATCACTATTGGCCAACCTCAAACATTCATCAAAAAAATTAAATAAATCGGCCCTTCTCTTTTTTTGTATATCTGGCGCGCCCTCTGCCTGCTCCGCTCCCTGCTGATCTGTGCCTGTGTGGTATGGCAATATGTCATTCCAATATTTTAAAGCCTTTTCAGCAACCTGAATCACGGCATAATCACAAAGAATTGCCTTAATGTTTTGAGGATGAAAACTTATCAATTCGCAGACGCTTTCCCCTCTCTGCGCCTCCCTCAGAAACTCCCTCGCTTCGTAAGTTTGATTTTCTGAAAATTGCCTCCTTTGATAGCTGGCATACCATCTGAACGCATCCATAATAGTAACGGCATGTTCAATATCTCCAACTGTCGCAGTTTGTTCCTTTTGCCAATCAAAAAAAGCAGTGGATAACCATTTCAACGCGCTATTGTTATACCTGCACTGCTTTATTGCCTCAGCTTTTTGCCGCTCCCAATCCTCGACATCCTTATAAGGTCTATTACTGTAAAGCTCATCCTCTGTAAATAACAGCGTCCCCATGTCCGATATTTTCCCCTCATCCGTTTTCATGATCTCCGCAACTTTATTTTCCGACATCCCCGATCTCCGTTTTATAATTATTGAATTACTCATCCCTTGATACTGCAATTGCAAGCTCTTTTCCGGAGTACTCTCTGCCATCGAACAGATACCGACCTGCCGGGTTCTTTTTCAATCTCAACGCTTTGGCAATGGCTTCCCCTTCGGCTTCCAACGCTGCGGCTATACTTCCTGCTTTTGGTGCGATAACTGGCTCAGGTGGCAATATTTGTTCTGGCCTTGATATAGTTGTCATTAGCGATATGGCGACTCCCTGCGGCTTTGATAGCGTAGTGAATACAGGCAACCGGTTTACTTCTGCAACTCGCTTTGTATCAACCAATCGGCAATATTTTTGAGTGGTAGAAATGTCTCTGTGGCCTAATTGCTTTGATACCGTGTAAATGTCAGAACCACTGGATAACATCATTGTCGCCATCGTGTGCCTGCTCGCATGGAAATGTAAATCCCAATTTAAACCGGCATCCGCGCCCCAAGCATGAAGAGCCTTACCTATTGACGTTCTATCAGGCAGAATAAAAACCCTCTCATCCCCATCTGGCGCAAATTCAGGATGTAGTTTTTTAACCTCCATGAGAATTTTAACAGCCTGCTCAGGAATAGGACACTCTTCATACTGGCCTGTCTTTTTCTGTTGGAATCTGATAAAAGGTGAACCATTGACCAATGATATTTTTTCCCATGTCAGTAATTCGACATCTGATAGTCTCAGTCCTGTGAAGCATCCGAAAAGAAACGCTTGTTTCACTATCTTATTACTGCATGGCTTGTTATAGAGCGATTCCACGTCATCGGCTGTTAAGAAGTGCCTCTGTACATCTTCCCGCTTGACATTGGACACTTTACCAGTGAAGTCCTCTTTAATGAACCCTGTCCGCCACGCCTGCTTAATGGTTTTACGTACAACTCTAAAGTAAATGTTCGCGGTATTCTGACTAATAGCCTCATCATTCATCAAATAAGCCCTGAACCGTTCAAGCCATTCCTTGTTTAGCTTGTCAAACGGTACAACACCACCGGAAAACTTAATGAGTTTCTTCAGCGTATTAGCTTCGATAGAGTATTGTGTTTTTTCTATTGACACTCTCAGGTATTCAATAAAGTCACCTGCTGATTTTTCTTTCCGCTCAAACAACAATGAAACGTCTGCCTGAAAGTCCTTTTCAAATTCCCTTCGTTTATCCTCGGCCGAAGCCTTTGCCGTATTGAACGCTTTCCGGTTTTTGGGATTCCCTTGTATTCCAGTCTTTACAGAAAACCGTCCAAGTTCACCGTGATAAACGTCAATGTAAAAAGCAACCTCACCACTTGACAGTTTTCGCTCTCTGATCTTTACCCCCATGCATCACCACCTTGTAACTTTTTCCTGTAACTGTTTCAAACAAGTTACAGAACATACCGTAATTAAACAACAGGAATAATAAGGAATGATAACGGATGCAATAAATAGACAGTTGAATAATAAGCAGTTACGGGATAATTTAACAACTTATGAAATACATCAAAATACACTACGTATGAAATCGAACAGTTCGCTGGGGAGTATGTAAAATCCTTTTAGCAAGTAATTTTTTGGTCTTTTCCTTGATGTTCAAACCGTCGATATATTCCCGGAACCGCTGCGTCCATGGCTCGAAGCCAAAGGGATAGAACGCCAGGAAACAATTGCCGTCAGTACGTTACGCAACAAGCGCAGCAATTTCAGAACTGATACGCATACACTTCCGAGCAGACTTGATAGCTGACTCGCCCGCAGACTCGTTAAAGAGCTCCCAGGGAAGCTGGAATGTGGACTCATCACCATATTTAGCCAGCATTTTTTCGGACGAATCATATCGATCAAGTTCAGGAAGAATCTCTCGAACCAGAACGGCTATCTCTTCTGTCACAGTTCCTTCGGAGATGAGTTGTGAGAGGTGCCTGCCCGGTTTATGGGTAAAAGGAGAGACACCAAAAAGCATCAAGATGGCAAGTCCGGTATTTTCAACTACCAGTATTGAGCAGGAAACACACGATCGCCAGCGCTTGAGAGAGTAATCCTGTTCTGCTTCTTCCAGAAACCCTTTTGCAAGTTCGAAACGATACTCGACATCCTTGTGTGAACCCATAAAAAACCTCCTTTAACCATTCCTGCATGGGGCAGGTCTTGCGTTTTAACAAAAGCACTTTTTATTACCACCCTGAAACTACCCGATTAAATATGTCATCGATAATCTGGACTTCGCAAGAGCGAATTGCCTCCTGCTCGGCGGCATAGTTACCTGCATAATAATCAGCAAATCCGACAAACGATTGCGAAAACATCGGTTTTTTTTTCACCCTGTCGGTCATGGTAACCTGCACAATAAGCGTAATCCTGTTCGTCAGGGCCCGCTCAGTTTTACTGGAAAGCTGGCTCGGCATATCAGAAAATGAGATGATCGTCCCTTCAAGGTTGGCATCTGCACTTGCCATGGATGGGGTAAAACGAAGTGGGCTTTGTGATTCTATTTTATTGACCACTCCCCTGGTAAGTTCCGCTCTGAATTGGGCTATACCTGCACCGGAACGGTCATCAATAACCGGTATGGCAATAGTTTTGAGGTGCGGAGGTATTGATGTTCCAGAAAAACTGTAACAGCCCTGCAGAAAAACTGCAACAAGAGAATAAAACAATACTCCGAAAGCTGCTGCCTTGCGCATAATAACCCTCGGTTTAATAGGTTCGACGGTCAATTCTGTTAAGTATTTTACGGAAGGGATAGGTCAGGAGCAACATTTTTTTTCTTCTTCCATTCAAAGCCGAAAGATAGATACCGGTTTTTGAATCACTCCATCCCGAAGCCATTTTAACCGCAAGGTGAGCGGCAACGGAAGGTGGCTGGGCAAAAATATCAAGAATTGTATTGAAGGTCGCCAGCTGCCGGGATAGTTCGGGGGTGGGGTTGTCGGAACTGAGCATTTCAGTTCGTACAAGACCTGGATGCAACAGCATGATGGAGATACCTTTAGGCCGATACTCTTCCGCAACTGCATAGGTAAAGCGGGCAATGGCTGCTTTCGTGGAACCATAAGCACTCATCCATGGTGTATTAGAGCCCCTGTCAGAGCCGGAACCAGCCATATTAATGATTTTTCCTCTACTGTTTTGCTTGAGAAAATAGTTGACAGCTGCACGGCAGCCGTTATAGGTGCCTTTAAGGTTGGTATCAATTACCTTTCCCCATATATCCGGATCACTTTCAGTAATGCTCTTGAAGGGATCTGAAATCCCAGCATTATTGATAAAACAATCTATCCTGCCAAATCTCTCAATAGCTGCAACAATCAGTTGTTCCATATCAACAGTCGAGACAACGTTGCAGACACAGCCGCAAACGCTTTCCGGGGGAAATTCCAGAAGTGCTGCCTCAACATTCCCTTGAGAAGAGGAAGTTATAACTACCTTTGCGCCCTGGCGGATAAACTCATGAGCAATGGCTTTGCCAATCCCTTTGGTAGATCCGGTAATGATGGCAACCTTATCATCGAGCATACCCATATGCAGACCTTTCTTTCTTAACCGTCAACTACTTTTTTTTGTTTACCCCATCAACCATTGCCTGAAGTTCAGGACGCCCGACTGCATAGGCTTCAAGAGATATTCCCTTTTCTATGGCTTCCCATGCCTGGCGGATACTTGCTGCGCCAGCTTTGGGGCCAAGGGGATGACCAAAAATGCCGCGACCGGGAACAAAGCCGAAATCAACGCCTCCTACATGGCGATAAACTGTTTCAAGGGTAAGTGCTGAATCGCTGCCTCCGGGAACAGGGAGTGAACGCCTGATATGGCCAAACTCCTGCAGACACTCCTGAATATTCAGCTTTACCTCCTCTTCAGTAGTCATCATCCTGCCTCCGAATCCAGGCATGATAATCGAGTCAAGACCTGCAAGACGCTGAAGCTTGGTCATGACCCTTGAGTGAACACCGTATTTTTCCATTCTGCTGAAGGCCGCAATAAAGGGAAAATGCCCGATAAGAGGGACTTTCGTATGTCTGGCGAGCATTCTGACAGCACTGAGCCCAACCGGCAGAGCATTAATAAGCAGTGCATTGGCTCCATTGCTGACAGCAATATCGTGCTGCTCGATCAGGCGGTCTACCTCATCGGTGATATTGGCAAGATAAACTTTCGGTACACCGGTCTCCTTTTCCGCCTTTAATCTGGCCTCTCCAAGAGCATGGGAACGGTCAACAAGGGTTGACCAATCAACATCGGCAAGCATTTCATCGTCCTTGGCAATATCAAGGCCGCCAAGCCAGCTCTGAAGGGCAATTTCAGCAAAATGGGCTGGACTTAAACCGATATTTGGCTTCACTACACCAAAAAATATTGGCCGGTTATACGCCTGCAGAAGATCACGAATACCCTCGATACCGAATTTCGGGCCATCAAAGGCAAGAAGATATTGCTCCGGAAACCCTATATCAAGCAGCTTGACTATTGGCACGCCGGGAGTAAAAAAAACTCCCTCTCCACATACCGCTGAAAGCAGATTCGGTAATTTGGTACCGAAATTGCGATGAGGATGAGCAATGGTGACACGGCATGCGTGAACAGGCCCGGATTCGGAGTGCCTGACAGGGTAACTGAGCTTCTCCAGCTCTCCCTCTATCGTCAGGCTGATAACCTTGGCGCCATATTTCGGGCGGAAATCTTCATCATGATCGACACGCTTCCACTGTGCCGTGGATTGCTCGCTGCAGAAATGCGCAAGAGCAGTCTCAATGTCCCCGACGCATTCGAGGTAATAATCAAGCGTCAGGTAGTCAGCCATGTCAAGCTGATCTCTTGAGGCAAAAAAACCTTTAATATCCTCAGTATTCATAAAAAAATGTCATCCCCCACTGTTCCAGCAATCCGTGGGTTGCAGAAGGGCTCCCATTAAGAAAAACAGACTGTAGCATAACACGAAAGCAGACCATGCAGCCTGCCGACCTGTTCGACAATTTTTTGCAGTTATCCCTCAGCCTTTATGGTATTGAAATAGTCGAAAGCATCAGTCGGATTCATCTGCTCATGCACTACCTTATTTACGGCTTTCATCATGGCAAGAGGAGCATCGCTCTGAAAAATATTACGACCCATATCAACACCCGAAGCACCGCCCTGGATTGCACTCCACGACATCGTCAAAGCTTCAAGTTCAGAGATTTTTTTACCACCGGCCATAACAATCGGCACTGGGCATGATGCGATAATCGTTTCAAAATCTTCAGGAACATAGTAGGTTTTAACAATCTGCGCACCAAGCTCTGCAGCCATTCTGCAGGCAAGCCTGAAGTATTTTGCATC
>Ga0364915_10116_pt1 | contig 16376 bp, 11 predicted proteins | sample ExccelJu500001D4_3_FD_206958 | JGI IMG/M metagenome (GOLD analysis project Ga0364915, IMG submission 206958) | Enriched cells from Trout Bog Lake Hypolimnion, Wisconsin, USA - BchlTB.June25.5000.01.D4 | ecosystem: Environmental > Aquatic > Freshwater > Lake > Hypolimnion/Profundal zone | place... | reverse complement strand
ATCCAGTTTTGGGCACATCCGTGATCTGGAAAAAAAAGACTTTGGCGTTGATATAAATAATCAGTATCAACCCAATTATATCATATCGGATGACAAGAAAAAAGTTGTCACCGAACTTAAGAAATTTGCCAAATCTGCCAAAACAATATGGATCGCATCGGACGAGGACCGCGAAGGGGAGGCTATTGCCTGGCATTTAATGGAGGTTTTGCACCTGGATCCAGAGAAGACAAACAGGATTGTCTTTCATGAAATTACCAAGGAAGCTATAGAAAAGGCCATAGAAAATCCGCGGCGGTTGAATAAGGATCTGGTTGATGCGCAACAGGCCCGTCGTGTTTTGGACCGGCTGGTCGGTTTTGAGATCTCCCCTGTCCTTTGGAAAAAAGTAAAACCTTCCCTTTCTGCCGGAAGAGTTCAGTCAGTTGCTGTCCGGCTGATTGTAGATCGGGAGCGCGAGATTACAAATTTCCAAAGTGTTCCCTTTTTCAGGGTAAATGCCCTTTTCCTGGTACCCGAGAAAACAGGTAAAGTATCACTCCTTAAAGCGGAGTTGAATAACCGGTTTGAATCGGCCGAAGATGCCAGAGCGTTTCTCGGAAAATGCAATGGAGCAATATTCTCTGTGGCAGATATCGTCACCCGACCAGCAAAAAAATCACCGGCTGCCCCATTTACCACTTCGACACTTCAGCAGGAAGCCAGCCGTAAACTTGGTTTTCCTGTAGGATTAACGATGTCCGTTGCCCAAAAGCTTTACGAATCGGGTCACATCACCTACATGCGTACCGATTCGACTAATTTATCGGACCTCGCAATCAATGCCGCAAAGAAAAAAATAGTGACATCCTATGGCGATAAATATGTAAAAATCCGCCATTATAAAACCAAAGTAAAGGGGGCACAGGAGGCGCATGAAGCAATTCGGCCGACCTATTTCGATCAGGAAGAGATTGCCGGAACCTCACAGGAACAAAGACTTTATAGTTTAATCTACAAACGCACTTTGGCCTCGCAAATGGCCGATGCTGAAATAGAGAGAACCACTGTAAATATCACGGTCTCAAAGGCAACAGAACTATTCGTTGCTGCAGGAGAAGTCCTTCGGTTCGATGGCTTCCTGAGCGTATACATGGAATCGTCTGATGATGAAAGCCTTACAGAAGAGGAAAAGGGGTTACTCCCTGCTTTGGCTGTTGATCAAAAACTGCAACCCGAAACGATCCAGGCGCTTGAACGGTTTTCACAAAAGGCTGCGCGATATACAGAAGCAAGCCTGGTCAGGAAACTCGAGGAGCTGGGTATCGGACGACCGTCAACCTATGCCCCAACCATCACCACTATTCAACAGCGTGAATATGTGGTAAAGGAGGATCGCGAAGGGACCGAACGTTCATTCATAACGCTTACTCTGCAGGATGGCACAATCAATCAGGAAGTAAAAACAGAAATCACCGGGACGGAAAAGGCTAAATTGTTTCCGACCGATATAGGCCTGGTAGTCAACGATTTCCTGGTTAAATATTTTGAACCTATCGTGGATTTTAATTTCACTGCTTCGGTAGAAAAACAATTTGACGAAATAGCAGAAGGTCAGTTGGTCTGGAACGAGATGATTGATGGCTTTTATCGCCCTTTCCACCTGAAGATCGAAGATGCGCTCAATAATTCGGAACGTGCAAGGGGAGAACGGATTCTGGGTACTGATCCGGCCACACAAAAACCGGTGTCCGCAAAAATCGGCCGGTTTGGCCCTTTTGTTCAAATCGGAGAAGCGATTGAAGGAAGCGATGAAAAACCGCTGTTTGCCAGTCTTCAAAAGGGGCAAAGCATCGAAACCATCTCCCTGGAAGAGGCCCTGAAATTGTTTGATCTCCCTCGTGACCTGGGAGAATATGAAGAGAAGAAAGTGATTGTTGGAATTGGAAGGTTCGGCCCCTATATCCGCCATGACGGTATTTTCGTTTCCCTTAAAAAGGATTTGGATGATCCAATGACCGTAACCATTGAGCGGGCAATCGAACTTATCGAAGAAAAAAGGGAACATACGATCAAATCGGTCCTAAAAACCTTCAACGCTGATCCTGATATCCGCATCCTTGAAGGTCGTTGGGGTCCCTATATCTCCTTTAAAAAGGGAAATTACAAAATCAAAAAAGGAACGGAAATTGATTCACTGACAGTTGACGACTGTAAAGTAATCATCGAAACCGAAGGGAGCAAACCCAAAACGAACAAACGACGTTCAAAATAAATATCAAAATGCAAAGTGTAAAGTGCAAAATGTAAAGTGCATACGTTTCCGTGTTTTTGAAATTTGCACGTTCAATCTCCTTTTGATTGGGTCTTAACATTTAACAGAGATGAGTTATGCTAGCTGAACTGATTATACCTGCAAAAGATTTACCTGTTGTTAAAACATTTGACGGGAATTCCGATCAGTTGGGGTATTACCTTAAAACCCGTGTCTGGGATCCAAATCGTCTTCCTGATCTGGCAATTTTGGGGATTCCTGAAGGGAGAGGATCGCGGGCTTCTGATCAGTCCACAGCTCCCGACACAATCAGGCAACATCTTTACTCACTTGCCAACCTCTCTTCAGAATTGTGGATTGTTGATCTTGGAAATATTCGATGTGGTATCGCACCTAAAGATACTTATGCAGCCACAAAGATGGTGGCTGAAGAGCTGTCTGAGCTGGGTATCCGCCTGCTAATCCTAGGCGGGAGTCAGGAATTGACCGTCCCGTTAACCAATGGGTTTATAAAGAAGGAAACGAACCTGCTGATTGTTGATGACAGAGCAGACAACGCCAGCCAGGAGAATTGTCCTGCTGATGAGTGGTTCATTAGTAAGCTTCCTGATGGCACATCTGTAAATCTGATTGCAGGACAGTCCTACTTTATCGGTGAACAAAACAATGATCTGTCAGGCGAGGGGATCAACGGAGAGATCTTCACGCTGGGAGAAATTCGTAGTGATTTTAAAGAAATTGAACCGCTTATCCGCCAGTCAGATCTGATTAGTTTTGATTTCGGTGCGATGAAAGCTTCAGAAGCACCAGGCCAATATCGCCTTTCTCCCAATGGACTGACCGGAGAGGAAGCCTGTCAGATTGCGTGGTATTCAGGAATTTCAACTACACCAGCGTGGTTTTGTTTTTTCGGCTACTCGCCTTCATACGATCCAACAACCCTTGGAGCTATGATGGCAGCTCAAATATGCTGGTATTTTATAAATGGAGCCTCAAAACGGATGGATGAGGAACCGGTTGAGGAAGCAACCAATTTTGAACATTATCATGTATCTGTTGATGGATTGGAGGATCCAATCTCATTTCTGCTCCATCCAATCTCACGGCGATGGTGGATGGAAGTCCCGTCCCATGATTGTACGTTATTCCCTGTCAGGATCCCATGCTCCAAAAAAGATTACCGAAAAGCGTGTAAAAATGAGATCTCCGAGAAATGGTGGAAATATTTCCATAAAATATAGTCAGTAAAATTCTATCTTTGTTTGAAAATAGGAAAAATCAATAAATGCGAATATTCTACCGTGACCATCGTGCGAATGAATGATAATCATAAAAATATCACTTCTCTCAAAAGGCAACGATTGAAAAAAGTGATATTATTTTGGATATTGGTAAATATTAGTATTTTTGCCGCATATGCTCAGCAGGACCCGCAGTTCAGTCAGAACAGGTTTAATCAATTAACTGTAAATCCTGGATTTGCAGGATCTACCGGGCCTATAAATGTTTCAATTTTAAACAGATTTCAGTGGGTTGGATTTCCCGGAGCCCCTGTGACTACGGTTTTTAATGCAGACGCATCGCTACATTTGGTTGGTAAGGATGATGGAATCGGACTTTCAATCATAAATGATGTGATCGGTTTTGAGAAAAATGTTTCCGTAGGACTGAACTATTCGTGGAGAATTCAGCTGGGCAACGGTAAACTTGGTTCCGGAATATCATTGGGATTGATGAATAAAAACCTTAATTTTGATATGACCGGCATTGATGGGGCAGATTTAGTGAATCTTTCAGATCCATCGCTTCCACAGGGAAAGGTAAGTGGGATTATGGCGGATATTGGGCTAGGGCTGTTTTACAAAGATGAAAATTACGAATTGGCCATTTCAGGCAAACATCTGAACCGACCATCGTTCGTTTTCGATCAGACGGGAAGGTATACATTACTTAGAACTTACTACATTAGTGGAACTTATACCGTTCAAATGGCTGATGAGAGATTGAAGGCGCTTCCGTCGGTTTTTTTCAAAACGGATCCTTCAAGCTGGCAGGCAGATCTTGATTTAACCTTTGAATATGATAAACGAATGTGGGCAGGCATCGGATATCGGATTGGTGATGCCATCCTTATCACTGCCGGGACTGAGTTATGGAACGGGATAAAATTCGGATATTCCTACGATATGAGTATCTCAGCCTTGTCGAGATACAACAGTGGATCTCACGAATTCTTTCTTTCGTATTCATTTTTATTATACAAAAAGCATGATCATCAGTACAAAAGTGTGAGATTTTTGTAACTTTGACCTAAAAATAGTTGATTACAACATATCAGACGAACTATGAAACGATTAGTCATCTTAGGTAGTATATCGTTTATCCTCTTGTTAACCAGCTGCCATCGGGGTGGAAGCGGGGAATTAACAGGCGTTTTAAAACGAGGGAAATATTTTGAACCCTCCCCGCTGGGCATGGTCCTTATTCCGGGGCAAAGCTTTAACATGGGCGCTGGCGATCAGGATGTAGCAAATTCGGCCGTCCCCACGCGGACAGTCGACTTGTCCACGTTCTGGATGGACGATACCGAAATTACCAATAATGAATACCGGCAATTTGTCTATTGGGTTCGGGATTCAATGGCTCGTCAACTGCTCTCCGAACAGTTTGAGGAGTTTAAGATTACCCAGGACCGGAAAGGTAACCCTATTGATCCGCCTATTCTCGACTGGAAAAGAAAACTCGACTGGCGCAATACTGAATATAAGGATGCTTTAGAACCTATGTTCTATTCGGGAAACGACCGTATTATGGGAAGAAAAGAGCTTGACACCCGGAAATTGAACTACAGCTATTCCTGGGTTGACCTTCAACAGGCAGCCCGTATGCAAAACGCATACAACTACAAAACCCAGAATTACCAGGGTTCTGTTATTGACCTTACCGGAAAAGTGGTTCCTATTCAAGGTCGCTCTAGCTTTATCATGACCGAGAATGTAAATATCTATCCCGATACCCTGGTTTGGATTCGCGATTTCTCCTATGCATACAACGATCCGTTGACCAGCAAATATTTTTCCCACCCGGGATTTGATGATTATCCTGTTGTTGGGGTAACCTGGAAACAAGCCAAAGCATTTTGTATGTGGAGGACTAACTTTAAAAACTCAGCCCTTTCCGGCAAAGGGGAATATGGTATCCAGGATTACCGGTTACCATCTGAAGCAGAATGGGAATTGGCAGCCAGAGGTGGATTAAGTAATTCAATGTACCCTTGGGGAGGGTATTATACCCGTTCCAAAAATGGGTGTTTCCTGGCAAATTTCAAACCTATGAGGGGAAATTACAGCGATGATGGTGGAAAAACAACCGTTAAGGTTGCAACATATGATCCAAATGGTTACGGACTTTACGATATGGCAGGTAATGTAGCTGAATGGACTATTACAGCCTATGATGAGTCTTCCTACAATTATATGCATGATCTGAATCCCAACTTTGAACAAAATGCACTCCCCGGTGACCCACCTGCAATGAAGCGAAAGGTAGTACGGGGTGGATCCTGGAAAGACATTGCCTATTTCATTCAGGTTGGAACCCGCACTTTTGAGTACCAGGATACGGCTAAATCCTATCTTGGTTTTAGGTGTGTACGCTCATCTTTTGGTGATGAGTTTCAATCAGGCAAAAAGTAAAAATCAGATAACGAAAATATTTAATCATGGCGGTGTTCGAATTTACACATTCAAGAAGATGGAAATCTTCCATGAATTTTTTATACAGCATTGGGGCTTCAGTAGTTCTCCTGGGAGCTCTGTTCAAATTGCAGCACTGGCCTTACGCAAACATCATTCTACCGATAGGGATGTTAACTGAAGTAGTGATTTTCTTTTTCTCTGCATTTGAACCTTCAGTCGAAATCCCTGATTGGTCAAAGGTTTATCCTCAACTCAAAGAGGCTTATATTGAAGAAGAATTCGAATATCCGCTTGCTGCAGCACCTCAACAAAATTCCATAAGTAACATTCTTGAGAAAGCTGAGATTTCTCCCGAATTGCTGGCTAAAGTAAAAAAAGGACTTCAGGATCTTTCAACTACAGCCAGCGGAATAGCCGATATTTCGACGGCCACTATTGCAACCAATGAATATGTTAAAAATATGACCGAAGCATCGGAATCAATGTCAGTATTTAAAGACATAAATTCCCGTGCATCCCATTCGATTGAAAAATCCACCAACGATTTGGTATATTCCTACGATCAGTCTTCCCAGATTTTAGGTAATTCATCAAAGAATCTGGCCAACAGTTTTTCTGAATCTTCGAAAAAAATTAATGATCAGCTGGTCACAACAGGAGACAAACTGGCCCAGTCTTATAAAAGTTTCACGGAATCTGTAAACAAGGATCTTCTTGCACTAAATGATCATACGAAATCCTACAGTGCCGGACTTTCGCTTGTTAACTCAAGTCTTTCGGCTTTACATTCATCCTACGAACTGCACCTTCAGCATGCAAAAAAAATCTCCGCATCATCTGCAGAAGCGTTTGAAGGACATTCTAAAATGACAGAACTGGTGAATCAGGCCGTTGAAGAGGCTCAGAAATATCGGAAACAAACTGAACAGCTCAATAAGAATCTGGAAGCACTTAACCATGTTTATGGTAATATGCTGGGAGCTATGAACGTAAAAGGTTAACTCGAACATGGGAACTAAATACTGTCCGGAGGCACCCAGACAAAGAATGATCAGTTTGATGTACCTGGTTTTGACGGCTATGCTTGCGCTCAATGTCGATAAAACTGTTCTGGATGCATTTGTGATGGTAAATCATAATTTCATGCAGACCATTGAGAGTTCCATCGCGAAAAATCAGCGTGTCTACGACGAATTTAGTAATGCAGCAAAGGAAAATCCGAAAAAAGCCGAAAAACTGAATAATGAAGTTCTGAAAGTGAAAGCAAGTTCTGATTCCCTCTATCGCTATATTCACTCGTTAAAAGAGTTAATTGTGAAAAAGGCCGATGGCCCGGACGGGAATGTCGATAACATTATTTCAAAGGATGATCTCAATTATGCGGCTGAATTAATGATTAACAAAAAGCATGGACTAGCCTTGAAAAAAGCAATCGAAAAATATAAAAAGTCCCTCATTGCACTGGTTGATACCACCAACACCGAATTAATCGCATCAATCAATAAAAGCCTTGATACTTCGGCTCCTCCCCCGTCGCAGGGACAAACTCCCACATGGGAATCCAGCAAATTTGAGGGATATCCCCTGATAGCAGTTATTACCCTAATGTCAAAAATTCAGAGCGACGTTCGCTTTGCAGAATCCGATGTCATCAATCACCTTTATGCTCAGATTGATGCCGCATCCTTTAAATTTAATAAACTTCAGGCCCAGGTAGTCTCCAGTTCTGATTATGTACTGCAGGGTAATACCTACGAAGCCAAAGTTTTTCTTTCAGCTGTCGATACAACCGCCAATCCGGTCATCGTTGTTGGTGGAACAACCCTGCCAATGGTCCCGGGAGAAAATGCCGGATTATATAAAGTGTCTGCCAGTAAAGAGGGAAAGGTAGAATACAGGGGACAGATTAATTATAAGAACCCTTCCGGGATTATTGTAAGTTATCCGTTCAAACATGAATATGAAGTCGCGAAACCTTCCTGGACCGTTTCTCCAACCAAGATGAATGTCTTTTATGCCGGGCTCGCCAATCCTGTTTCAATTTCAGTTCCAGGCATCTCGGCTACGAATATCAAAGTCTCCATTTCAAATGGCACAATTGAGCCTGGACCAGACGGGAATTACCTGGTAAAACCTGAGAAGGTTGGGGTGAAATCAGTAATCACGATCAGTGCCATGATTGACGGAACACTAAAAGAGATCGGCTCAACACCATTTCGCGTTAAGAAAGTTCCCGATCCTGTAGCCTTCGTTGCAAATAAGACAGAAGGTACCATCTCCCGGAATGAGTTGGAAGCTCAACAAGGAGTGTTGGCAAAAATTCCCGATTTTGATTTTGAAATGAACTTTACAGTGACTTCATTTGTCGTTTCTACATCAAGAGCCGGTTTTATTGTCGATAAAGCTACCAAAGGAAATCACTTCTCTCCGGAGCAGCGCGATCTGATGAAAGGATTAAATCCGGGAAACCGGCTATACATTGAAAGCATAGTAGTTAAGGGGGATGACGGCACAACTCGTAATTTGCCTGCGATAAGTTTTAAAATTAATTAACGATGAAAAAATTAGTCTTAATCATTACTTTAGTTTTGATCGGAGCTACCTCACAAAACCTGTTGAAAGCTCAGGTCATTGATGGCCTCTTTGCTAAAAAGACAACAATTGACCGAAAACCTGCTCCCCTGCCTGTAATCAGGGAATCAGATGTCATCTGGTCGAAAACAGTTTGGCGCATCATCGACTTTCGCGAAAAGGCAAATCAGCATTTTTACTATCCTACCCGTGATATTCAGGGACGGAATAACCTGGTTAATATTCTTCTGAAAGGTATTGAGGACAAGCGAATTACCGCATTTGACGCCACATTGTCCGATAATGAATTCAAAGAACCTATCAACTATAACCAGGTAAAGCAGGAGTTTGGAGACTCTGTCAAGCATATTAAAGTTACGGATCTGAACACCGGTAACGATCGTGACTCTACGGTCCAGTCAGAACTACCGGTACGTGATGTGAAACAGCTTGAAGTTAAGGAGGTATGGTATTTCGACAAACAAAAGTCAACACTGCAGGTCCGCATTCTAGGGATTTGCCCGATTCGGGTCTATAAAAAGGATCCAAAGGACAGTACATTTGTTCGTAAAAGACTTTTTTGGGTTTCTTACCCCGAAATCAGACCAATCCTGGCTAAACAGGAGACTCTGAACGAATTTAATGAAGCAAGAGGATTAAGCTTTGATGATATCTTTATAACCCGCAGATTTGACGGTTATATTGTCAAAGAAGAAAATGTTTATAACAACAGATCCATTGAAGAATATGCGGCCGGGGAATATGCCTTTAAGGAATCAGAAAGGATCAAAAACTCAATCTTCGATTACGAACAGGATCTTTGGGAATATTAGCTTTATCCCATCTAGTTTAAAGAGGCATTTTTTTCAAAATGCCTCTTTTTTATGGCACAGTCTTTTTAGTGAATCAAAAAATAAAAAATGGTTATGCTATTGATTTATAGTGTAATAATATTCTTAACAACCGCTCTGGCCACCTTATCCATCGTGTGTCTTACTCTCCTTAAAAAATATCGGGCAACGATTGAAAAGCAACAAAAAAAAATTGCCGCACTCAAAATGCAGACTATCCGGAACCGCTTGTCACCACATTTCCTGTTCAACACCCTGAGCACCTTATCGGGCTCTGACAACGACCCGGACATCATCCGGCAAAATATCAAAACCCTGCTGATGCTCCTTCGACGATCGGTTGACAATACCGAGCTACCGGCGATCCCCTTGTCTGAAGAATTGGAGGTGGTCAGGGGGTATATCAGTTTGCAAACACTTAGATTACACGAACCTCTTAAAATTACCTTTGACATTGCACAAAATGCGGATATGAATCAGTTAATTCCGCCAATGATCCTACAAATCCCAGTAGAAAATGCAATTAAACATGGACTTATGCCATGTAAGGGCGAAAAGTCTTTGGCAATCACGATCCAAAACTGCGAAGGAGGTATCCAAATATCGATTGAAGACAATGGTATTGGATATGGCTCCTCACCGAATCGCTCAATGGGCGCCGGAACAGGTCTGAAAATTCTTTACCAGACTATCAGCCTGCTGAATTCCATAAACACCCACAAAATTACATTCAATATCACCGACCTCAGTGAAACCAGTCAACCCCGACAGGGAACGATCGTCAGGATCATAATTCCAGTAAGCTTTTCTTACGATATTTAAAGAGCTGAGCCATTCAAAACCGAACAAATTCCTCTAATTTGAAAATATTTGATTTTGGATGGTAGGGTAAAATACTTTTGAAGCGGTAAAGGGATATTAGCAATTCAATACAAAGCTTAACGATTTCATCAAAAATCGATCGATGACTATTTATGAATGGAACTGAAAAAATTCAAACAGCCATAATTGATGATGACGAAGAGTTTGTATTTGCATTAAAAGAGCACCTGGGTTTTTTCCCGGAAATACAATTGCAGGGTTGTGCGTCAAAATACAATCAATCGAAAACCCTGCTGCTCAAAGAGAACCTTGAGCTGGTATTTATGGATATTGAGATGCCGGTTAAATCAGGATTTGAACTTCTGGATGAAGTACGAAAATTGAGGAAACAAATGTTTAGTGTGGTCTTTTATACGGCATTCGATAAATATATGATCCAGGGATTGCGCGAATCAGCCTTTGATTATATGCTAAAGCCGGTTAAAACCGAAGATCTGAAGCAAGTAATCGATCGATTCAAACAGAAAAGAAAGAACGATCAGCCGGTAACTTTTGTACGGGTTTCACAAGGGATCACAGAGATTATCTCGCTCCCCACACCGATCGGTCTTCGATTCATGGATAAAAACAACATCGTTCTTTTACAGTGTATCAAAGAACAAGCCAATGACAAGCCGGTATGGAAAGCAATACTGACTGACCTGAGCGAAGTAAAATTAAGAACCGGAACAACGGCAAAAGATATTCAGGAATTGATGGGGATTACAAAATTCATTCAGATCAATCAGTCTGCCCTTTTAAATTTGAATTATCTGGGGTCAATAGAATTCAAAACAAGGGAATGTCAGTTGATCCCCCCTTTTAACGGAATAAAACTGGTTGCATCACGATCTCATTTATACGATTTAAGAAATAAATATGATACTTTATAGCGAAAAATGGTTAATTCAAACTTTTAGTAATACCTTCGGGGCATGTAAAGTTCAGACATCGCAAGCTACGCAGGTATGGAAATAGAAAAATCAAACATTTCAGAAGTATATTCGGAATATCGGCAAAAAAGACAAATTTGAATCAGACAAAAGATAAATCAAACAAAAATATCGGATTACGATAATATATAATGCTTATTTACTAATACTTAACTTATTATGAACTATTTAAAATCTGCAGATCAGACAGCGAATTTCCCATAAGGGGTGCTTCCACGAAATAGCGAAATAACGTCATTATTTACCATATATCCTTTTATAATGACAAATTATTCAGCCATTTTGCCAAATATCACAATTCGTGAGATGTAAGGTTTTTTACCTCTTACATTTATTTCAACTTTGTACAAATTAAAATTAAAGTGCTTCTTTTATTTCCATTTATTAATTAAAAACAACAAAAATGAAAAAACTCTTTTTGGGCGTGATGATGGTCGCCCTGATTATTACATCTTGTAATAAGTATGCAAATGACTTTCAGGCATTGAAAGATCAGATTGCAGCGCTTGCAACACAAGTTACGGGCGTTACAACACTGGAACAAACGATTGCTTCCCAGACAGCTACAATCGCTGCACTCCAGACAGCAATTCAGGCGTTGCCAACAGCAGCAAGCTTAACATCCAGTTTGAATGGCATCAGCACCCAGATCGCTGCCATCAACACTGCATTAACCAGTCTTGCACAAAACGGCGCCACTGCAGCTTCTGTTGCTGCTTTGCAAACCTCTCTGAATAGTTTGGCTGCTGCAAGAACAGCTGCTGATGCAACATTGGCCACAACTTTGGCTGGATTGCAGAGTCAGTTGAATAGCGCTGCAACTTCTGCTCAGGTTGCTACCCTTGAGAGCGACATCATGCAAGCCCTGGTAAACAGTGTTAGTACTATTGACGCCAATACAACTACCGAGATAGCAAATTTGCAGACTCAAATTACAACTGCAATCACCACAGGTGTTGGGAATGTAACTCAGTTGCTTGCTCAATTGCAATCAGTTGTTGAAACTGCAAATGCTGCAACAGCTACTCAGCTTTCAACTCTCGCTGCTAGTCTGGCCACTGAAACCGCCAATACAGCACTTCTTCAGGCTTCTGTTTCTGCACTGACTGTACAATTAGGCTTTGCCAACAGGGATCTTACTATTTTACTGAATGCAACTGCAATGTACAATGGTGATGTTACTTTGACAACCAATTCTGAAGTTGATTTCTACATGGCTAAATTGTACCAGATGGGTATCATCAATGGTAACTTAACCCTGAATACTACGAATCTTGATGCTGCTCACATTTTGAAAGCAGACTCAATTATCAACGTTGTTGGTGCTGTTATTGGTGTTAATGGTTCTTCTCAGGTTATTACTGTTGGTACTCATCATTTTGGTGGTAATACTACTATTACAATTTCAACTGTTGCAGGTGCCGGTCACTGGGTATATATCGACAGCCAGGCTTCTGACAAAGTTGTTGCAAGCAAACTTACCTCAGTTAGAGGAGACTATACTGTTGTTAGCTCTGATATCGCTGACAACGCATTGAATAATGTAGGTGGTAATGTAACTTTAGATTATCCTGGCGACTACGCTTCTGCCAGCTTAATGACCGTTGGTGGTGACCTTATTTTGGTTGACCAGTCTCTTACAACCAATAATCCGGTTGTAGCTAATGGAACAGGAAATATCAACATTCCTAATGTAGTAATTGGCGGTAATGTAGGTAATCATGTTGGAGCTGCTACCCCAACTGTAGCTTTCAATTCAACCGGAACTACTTCAATCACTTTAGGTCTTGCTACTCAGGGTCAGATTCAACATCTTACAGCTAATCATGCCCTTTCAGTAAAATTGGGAACCCTGGTTTATACCGCAGCTGCCTCTATTACAGCTCCTGTAGCTACTACAGTTGATCTTTCAGCTGCTACTACCGCTGCTGCTCTTACTATTGCAACTGGTGCCACAGCTACTACGGGTACAGCTACTTTAGTTGACCTTTCCAGCTTAGCTACCTCTGGTAATTTAACAATATGGGCTGCAGCTGCAGGTAATGTTAAACTGAATGTATTTAACTCTCCTGTTGCTGTTTCTATCACAGGTCCAACAACACTTTCAATCCCAATGTGGATGGGTGCTGCAGGTTCTACTTTGAATGCTCCTCAGACAAAATGGCTTACTTTAGCTGAATACCAATGGTTAAGTGTTTCCGCTCCAGGAACTATTCCAACTGCTGGAAACCTTGCCTCAATTCTTACGCTTACCTTGGGTAATGCTATCGAAAATGTAAACCTCGGCACTTACACTGCAACTTTGACTGGTGCTAACATTACCGGAGCAACCAATCTTGATGCTACTAAATGGGCCAGTATTTCTGCAGCCGGCGGAGTTAATAACCCTGGCGTAACCACAACAGGTAATACCTATTTAGCAAGCTTGACACTTGGTGGACTAATGAACACAGTAAATCTTACTGCTTTACCAGCGTTAACTTCTGTTACTACTTCAGGTGTGATTAACACATTTATCCTTGATCATGCCAGCAATGTTGCCTTCACTGCACTTACTTTAGGTCATGCCAACTTCCAGGGTGCTATTGGTTACGGCGGTCCAGGTTCTGATCTTTGGATTACCAACAATGCCAGCCTTGTTTCTTTAACCACAACTGCTCTTGACAAGATGAATTCTATTAAGATCACAGGTAATGCTGCTTTAGCATCATTGAACCTTGCTTCTTATGTGAATCCTATCAATACAGTTGCTTTCACGGTTAGCCTTGAAATCCAGAACAACAACCTGAGCGGTACATTCTCACCTGCTCTTGCTCAGTTCGGAACAACTCCTTATCAGGAAGCTAAGATTACCTGCGCAACTTTAGACGGATTAAAGAATTACATGCATGTTGTAAATGCAGTTCCAGGTGCTGCATATTCTACTTACATTGTTGATGTTGATAAATCTACCTTAATCAACAATCCTCTTACAGGAGAAACTGTTGGATCAGTTTACAAACTTAGCGCAGAAATGCTTGCTAACGCTGCTGTTTCTACAGTAATTGATACGAATCTTGGTATAAGCAATGATGCTGAATTCCAACTTGTTCAGTAATCAATTTCATTGATAATCATATTAAAAGCCCTCTTCGGAGGGCTTTTTTTGTGGGGTAACTTCGGCTTCGCTCAGTTACCGGCAAAAGCCCAAAGGGTTTTAACCACAAAACCACTTCAATGGTTTAATAACGCTGTGAGGGTTTTCAATTGCTGGAAGGTTTTCAATTTTATAACCACAGGTTGGTTTAATTTTAGAAACTGTTTAAAATTAGATTTACATTCCCGTCAGGGATTAAATAGGGGTAGAAAACAATTAAATATTGAAGGTTTCGTCCCGTACGGGCCGAGATATTTTGCGACAAACTACCCTTCTCCCCATAATGCCTACGGCACAATATTAAGTAAAAGAATTACTCCTGAATAATAACGAACTTTAAAATTTAAACAGTTTCTTAATATTCACCCGGCCACCACTGCGCGGTTTGGAAGGTGACAGCTTTGCGGTTGGTTGCTGCTAATTACGCTTCGGTTATTTTCAATCGCCCGAAGTTTGGGGGTTTGTGGGTTTGCATGTCTTGATGCGCAACAGTCAGTCCCATAAGGGCAAAATCATTACGTTAAGATTATTTGTCTTAATTCGCCTCACTCCGTAGGAGTTCCCTGTAAATAACGCCCAGTGAAACTGGGTGATACGGAGCAATCAAGTGAAAAAAACCCTGACGGGGTTTCCCCAGGGAAAATGTAAAAATATCAATCACTGTAAGTTAGCATTTATTGCCATTAGGTAACCCCTACTGAGTTATATTGTATGCCTTTATCTCTCCTGTCCTCCGGTTAAAACCGGAGGTTATTTTCAGGAAACTCTTACTGATTGTTTGTGTAACATGAATGGCCATAGAAAAACCACGGCCGACAACGTCCTATAGCCCGTCAGGGCTGAAAAAAATAAAATTTGACGATGTAAACATGGAATAATGATGAATTCACGAAAACAGCGTCCTGATCATTTTCTCCACCCGATCAATTTGGTGGATCTTAATGTCAAAGCGCCTAAAGTCTACACCCTTGTTGTACTTAGACAGGTATATCTCATTAAAACCGAGTTTCTGAGCCTCGGCGATGCGTTGCTCGATACGGTTAACCGGCCTGATCTCACCCGTGAGACCAACTTCACCCGCAAAAGCAAGTTGCTTGTCAATGGCGACATCAAAATTAGAGGAGAGAATAGCAGCCAATACGGCAAGATCCATGGCCGGATCATCTACCCGTAGTCCCCCGGCAATATTCAAAAAAACATCTTTAGTCATTAATTTAAACCCGGCCCGTTTTTCAAGGACTGCAAGCAACATGTTCATCCGCCGCAGATCAAAACCCGTAGCTGAACGTTGCGGATTCCCATAGGCGGCAGAGCTTACCAAAGCCTGTACCTCAATCAGGAAAGAACGCATCCCCTCCATGGTGGCAGCAGTAGCTGTGCCACTCAGACCATCATTATGCGATGAGAGGAGCATCTCTGAAGGATTATTCACTTCATGTAATCCGTCCTGCCGCATCTCAAAAATTCCCAGCTCAGAAGTAGATCCAAAACGATTTTTTACTGATCGTAGAATCCGGAAGAGATAATTCCGGTCACCCTCAAATTGCAATACAGTATCTACAATATGTTCCAGAACTTTTGGTCCGGCCAGACTGCCCTCCTTATTAATATGACCAATCAGCAATACAGCAATCTGTTTCAGCTTTGCAACCTTCATGATACCCACCGTGCATTCCCGGATTTGGGTAACGCTGCCAGGAGACGATTCAGCCAATTCAGTCGCCACAGTCTGGATTGAGTCGATAATAACCAGATCGGGCTTTTCACTTTCAAGGTGTAAAAGAATATTCTCCAACGAAGTTTCGCACAAAAAAAGGCAGGTGTTCTGGTTGCCGATCAACCGGTTAGCCCTCATTTTCAACTGTTGCAGACTCTCTTCACCCGAAATATACAATACTTTTAAATGTGACAGTTTTAATGCGATTTGAAGAACCAGTGTGGACTTTCCGATACCTGGCTCACCACCCAACAAAATCATACCTCCAGGAACTAATCCGCCCCCGGTTACCCGATCAAATTCCGCATTGCCGGTTACGATCCTTTCTTGTTTAT
>Ga0364915_10354_pt1 | contig 16404 bp, 15 predicted proteins | sample ExccelJu500001D4_3_FD_206958 | JGI IMG/M metagenome (GOLD analysis project Ga0364915, IMG submission 206958) | Enriched cells from Trout Bog Lake Hypolimnion, Wisconsin, USA - BchlTB.June25.5000.01.D4 | ecosystem: Environmental > Aquatic > Freshwater > Lake > Hypolimnion/Profundal zone | place... | reverse complement strand
CTAGGTCTGGCGTCCTACTCCTTAGCGTCAGCGCATTGGCGCTTAAATGGGTTTTGATCTCGTCCAGCGTACTCTCATATTCCCATCGCTCGTGATAGAGCTCAGCCAGTTCTTGGACCGGCGCCTCTTTGTGATCGTACCAATTAGTAAGCAATCTGATTGGTTCATTGTTTTTCTCAATCCGATACTCTACCACTCGTACTTTCATACCATGACTGCGCTTGCGGTCATGATATGAATAAATGGTAGACAGATATGACCCATCTGTTAATCGTTCTTCGACTGGCAACTTCACGTCTTTTCTAACACGCCAGACCAGTTTGGCTTTGGTCTGGTCAGCAAGTTTAAAAAGGTCATAAGACATAAAATTACGGTCTGCTAAGCAAACCATATTTGGACGAAGATAGGGTAGAAGTTTCGGCGCAACCGCCTGCTCTGAATCATGGTAGCCCGCAATTTCTGCTCGAAAGAAGGCATGTGTTCCGCATTCCACCAATCCAACTAATCGAACCTGCGGATATGAACCAACCCATATTCCACTTGGTCGCCCGAAAACCTTGTCGTTTTCAGGGGTGTCGGCAACATCAAATAGTGTTCCATCGATTGCAACTACCCGATGTCCATGAAAAAATGCTCCTTTGTCGCCTGGCTTGGCTAATGGTACTGCGACAGCTTCAAATAGTCGTCTAAGTGGCTCCCAGCCAACCCGTGTACGCGCTTGCGAGATGCCGGATTTACCAGCTATCTTAATAGAACTAGGTCCGAACAACCATTGCAAGCCTTCATACACACAGCGCAGTACCTCCGTGTGCGATGCATCACGAAATAATGCCAGCATCATCACAAAGTAAACCACCATGTGATTAGGCAAATCCCGCTCCCGTATTGATTCTTTTCTCTCTTCCGATAGAGCCTGTCGGATAATTTGAATGGGAAATATTTTTGTAAATTGTCCAAAGGTTACTTTGTCGGTAATCCTGATCCCAGCTGGAAGCTGTGTAGCAGTGCGCGGCATAAATCTTCTCCCATGCAAACCGGTAACATCACATACGCTACCAGCATCACAGAACAATGGCCATCCTTGGCAAGCGCATGGCCTCAGACTTGCTAAACACCCGAAAGCCGGTCATCACGATCTTTCTGGGCACTTAACCAAGAATAAACCCTGTCTTAAATGAACTTTATTGGGATAAATCTCGCCCCTACAAAATTTGAGATCGTTTCTAATTAGGGCTATTGTGGCCAGCAAGTTTATAAGGGTTGGCTCGGCGATAATAGTATTGACCAAGCGTTGGCTCATATTTATCCAAAATCCGATCCATTTCTCCGCTGTATACTAACTCGTCAACGGCTTTATCGAGCATGCCTTGCACTTCGGTTTCACCCCTTCTAAACATAAGGGCAACACCGAGGGTGCGCAGCGGCTTATCGTGGGCGATGTTTCGGATCTTGCCTGGGTTATTTTTTGCAAATTCATAGGCTGAAAGAGGATCTTCAAAGAAGACATCAGCTTTATTGCTGGTAACTGCCAAAAATGCTTGCGACACGTTTGCCAAATCTGGTAACGATACACGCTGGCCTTTGGGGAATTGTGTCTGTGCAATTGCGTCAGGTACTTCACCGTCTATAGTGGCTATTCTCACGCTTGGAGAATTAATGATTTGTAGATCCTTATCAAATCTGTGGTCATTTGCCCGGCAATATGCATTAGGTCCAAAGTAATAAAATGGATTGCTGAACGCAGCATATTTCCCGCGTGCAGCATTTGCCCAAACACCGGACCCCACTAAATCATATCTATCAGTTTGCAGTCCTTCTATCATCGAACCCCAGCCAACCTCTTCCGTCCACTCTATTTTTAAACCCAATTTTTCACCAATCGCCTTCATAGCTTCAACGTGAACACCTATTAGTTTGCCTGTATTAGGATCTTTAATACATCCAGGCCAATAAACTACGTAAGCACAGCGGATTTTCCCGGATTTTAAAATGCGATCGTAGACGCTTTGACCAGATGTCGTGCTATGAGTGGACTGAGCGGCATATCGATGGGCGATGATATAGCTGCAAATAATTGATGTGACAGCAGACAACAGAATCACACCGAAAACAGCCAATATCAGTCGTCTATTCATGAGTGTAAATTCACCAGAAACCTATGGGTAGCCCGGCTGGTCCAGCGCCTGGGCCCACTGAGGCACCGATAAAGCGACTGTTGCCATAGCCGGGCAAGCCAGAGCCCGGTATGCCCAAGCCATAATAAGGTGCGTTGGTACCGTAAGTTGTCTGCATACCAGAGCTAGGACCCATTGAAGTGCCTGCAAAGGAGCCCCCCGCGTTAGCTAATCTATGTAACCAGGAGCCACGTTTATTAACATTGGCACTAGCTATATCATTATTAGTAGTATTAGCGGTGGTATCAGATGGTTGACTAGCGTTAGCGGCAAGGGAAGCGACTTGATTCTTCTCATTTGGATGCAATGTATCCCATAGCTGCACAGTCTGTTCGGCCGGTGGGAGATTTGCTATATCTTGGTTTGGTAGAATCTTTTTTGCTAGTTTTTTTAAGCGCTGATCTAAAGTCTTATCGGGGTACGTACGGTTGAAAACCTGTGCTTCCATCATCGAAACCCGTTCTTCGGCACTACCTACAAATGTGCCACTGTTGCTGGTATACGGCTGCTGGGTGCTAGATGGCCAGGGATATGAAGGATCGGTGGATGGTTGTTCCTGAGCATTAGCGTTATAGTGACTGACTGGAGTGGTGGGGTTAAACGTGAAGGCAGTAGACGGACTACTGACTGATTGGTGTTCGCGATAAAGATCATGCCTTTGTGCATAGTCGTCCAGCAAATCAACTCTCTGGCAGAGATCACTGCTGCTTGATGGCGCGCCATAGGCTTTGGTCTCTAAGCGCTTGAGGCGATCGGGTAACGAGTCATTAGTGTATGTGTGGCCAAGCAATTCTTGTTCCAAATTGGTGACACGCGGGTATGAACCAAAATCAAAAGGACTGCTGTGGGGTGGTTGAGATGTTTGTGCTTGCTTAGTATCGGTAGTTGCAGCGCTGCTTTTGCTTTGTGGAGCTGGCTTTGTAATGTGGTTGCTAGTGGGTAAGACTGGCGTAACTGGACTAATTGGAGTAACTGGAGTAATTTGAGCAGTCTGATCATTTTCCTCATCGGGAATCGTGAACAGAATATGTTTAATCCGCCTGTCTATTGAGCCAGTGTGGTGGCTGCCGTAGACAAAATCTTCAATGCGATTGAGCCGATCAAGATCGGTATCAGAATCATATTGGTGTTCGAAAAACCTGTCTTCTAGTTGAGATAATGCTGTGTCAATATTAATTGCCGTGGCAGTATCCGTTGCCCTAGCTTCGATAAAGCAAAAGCATATGCAACAGCTTATGGCTACGAGAAAAATAGCGAAATAAAAGTGTTTTTGCACAGTCTATATAAAACGCTGTTTTAATCAGGGATATCAGTAGATAGATTTTATATCATCCCCGCCCGGTTTTCCATATATAAAAAACATAGAATATTGCCTAGCTGCGTTTTGTGCCGTAATGTGGTAAAAGATTATGCATAATTTATTGTTTTTGCTGAGTCTTACTCCTTTCCAGCTGCCTATTAAACCGCCATGCACGATTGCCCACAATGCCAAGTTCCTTTACATGGACATGAGTCCTTCTGTCCGGTCTGTGGCTTAAAACAAATTGTGCGCCCAGAAAATCGGATGACTTTTGCTGAGCAGTATAAAAGAGCCTCTAATCCCTTGTGGCTAATACTTCTTGCCCTTTTAGTGGGTGCTTTGCTTTTCTATGCCGTGCAAAATAGCTGGGTTGGTCAGGTAATAAAACGCGGTCCGCCGCCAGTCGAAGAAACACTCACCCCGCAAGCAGCGCGCACAAAAATTGAAAGCATTATCATGCAAAACCTGGCGCAGCAATCTGTGTCCGGCAAATTTACTTATACAGCCGACGATAAACCGGTTGATCTTAATTACCCTCAGTCCGTAAGCCTGACTATAGATGTAAATTTAAAACATCCGGAACAGCGAAAATCAATTGTTGAACCAGTTAAATCTCTTATGGCTCCGGCCAATATCAATACTATTACTTTAAACGATGAGCGTTCGCACGCTACGGTTACCCTGACGCTAGCGCCGGAGAGCGGTGCTAATGTTGGTAAAACTAATGACGATGGCAGCCAGCCGGATAGCGGAGCTCAGCAATAGAAAGAATCTCACGTTCGTTGTAGGGGTCGATGTAATCGACCCGTAGATACGGAGAACACGGGCTGATTTTATCAGCCCCTACGGATTTTTCGGATATCATCGCTTCGAAGCGGGCTCAGCAAGCCTCGCCCCTACACGACTTTCTTTTTGTTTTTTTCGCCGAAAATTTTGCCTAGGAATATAGCGACGGGATCATAGAATTGGTCGACTACGCGCTCTTTAAGAGGGATGATGGCATTATCGGTGATGTGAATGTCTTCGGGACAGACTTCGGTACAGCATTTAGTGATATTGCAAAAACCGATATGGCCGTCGTCTTTTAAATATTTGGCGCGGTTGAGAGTGTCTTTGGGGTGCATTTCCAGTCCGGCTGTGCGGACAAGAAACCTTGGGCCCATGAAGGTGTCTTTGCGGTCGTGATCGCGCAAAACGTGGCAGACATCCTGACAGAGAAAACATTCAATACATTTGCGAAATTCTTGTACGCGTTCAATATCTTCCTGATAAATAACCCATTCACCTTTATCTTCAGGTGTAAAGGGCGGGATTTTTTTGTTGACCTCATAATTCCAGGACACATCTGTAACCAAATCTTTTATAGCTGGAAATGTTTTTAAGGGCTCTACAACAATGTCTTCACCGGGAGCGAATTTGTCCATGCGTGATTTGCACATCAAACTTGGTTTGCCATTTACTTCGGCGCTGCATGAGCCGCATTTAGCTGCCTTGCAATTCCAGCGCACGGCTAAATCAGGAGAATAGTGTTGTTGAATGTAATGAATGGCGTCGAGGACCACCATGCCATCTTCTATGGGCACTTTGTAAGTTTGAAAACTGCCAGATTCACCTATGCCTCGAAATACTTTAAGGGTGGCTTCAGTTACGGTTGATGCTTCGGGCATTTATGTTGAACCTCTTTGATGGATTAATCATGGGGCAAGGATACTAGAACCACGCCGCAAGCGGCTGCACAACATTTATTTTTTATTGAATAATTCTCTTAGTTCCGCTGGCATTTCTGGCAAGGGGGTTTGTTCGATTTTCATTTCGTTATTTTCTTTAAAAATAGAGGTGTTCACTTTGCCAAGTTCTGGACACAGTTGTGGATAATCTAGTCGGCTATGTGCTCCTCTGCTTTCTTTGCGCATTAAGGCGCTGCGTGTAATTGACTCTGAACAGATGAGCATATTTTTTAAATCTCTACATAGATGCCAGCCTGGATTGTAGGCTCTATTAGGTTGGGCGTGCAATCTTTTTAGTTTATTCTTTAGCTCAGCTAGCTTTTCGAGTCCAGTGTCTAAATCTTTTTCCTCGCGAAAAATGCCTACATATGTGCCCATAACGTGATTGAGTTCTTTTTGCAGATCGTAAGGATTAATATCACTGTCGGGTTTAAATGGTTCTTCCATTTCTTCTGTAGCTGCCTGAATTTGATCCATTGGCACTTTTGGCATTGATGGCAAGCTTTTTGCATATTGAGCAGCACCCAGGCCGGCTCTGCGTCCAAAAACAACTAAATCAGACAATGAATTGCCGCCGAGTCTATTAGCGCCATGCATGCCGCCACCGACTTCACCGGCGGCAAACAATCCCGGCACGCGGCTGGCTTGAGTTTCGGCGTCTACCCTCACGCCACCCATCATGTAATGCATTGTCGGGCCGACTTCCATTGGCTGTTTAGTAATATCAACATCAGCCAGATCTTTAAATTGATGGTACATAGAGGGCAATTTTTTCTTCACTCTCTCGGGGTCTTGATAGCTGATATCGAGAAAGACGCCGTCATGAGGAGAACCTCTGCCCTCTTTTACTTCTGTGTAGATTGCTCGAGCAACATTGTCTCTGGTTGAAAGCTCTGGCGGTCTTCTAGCGTCTGATTTTTGGCCAGATACAGTCGCTTCTACCCAACGCGCTGCTTCCTCGTCAGTCTCAGCAAAATCTTTTTTGCTTGCTTCAGGCAAATATCTAAACATGAAACGCTCGCCATTTTTGTTGCGCAAAATTCCGCCTTCGCCACGCACGCCTTCAGTGACTAATAGTCCCCTTACTCCTGGCGGCCAAACCATGCCGGTGGGATGGAATTGCACAAATTCCATGTCAATGAGATCGGCGCCAGCATCATAAGCTAAAGCATGCCCGTCCCCAGTATATTCCCATGAATTAGAAGTAACAGCATATGCTCTGCCCACGCCACCAGTTGCCAGAACAACTGCTTTGGTTTTAAAGAGAACATAGCGCCCATCATCGCGATAATATCCAAAGGCGCCGGCAACACGGTCACCGTCTTTTAAAATTTTAGTGATCGTGCACTCCATATATACTTTTATACCTTGATGAACACCGCGATCTTGCAATGTGCGTATCATTTCCAGTCCAGTCCGGTCACCAACATGGCAAAGTCTCTTGTAAGTATGCCCGCCAAAAGCCCGTTGCAAAATTTTGCCGTCTTTAGTTCTGTCAAACACAGCCCCCCAACGTTCCAATTCTTTTACTCGCTCTGGAGCCTCTTGAGCATGCAACTGGGCCATGCGCCAGTTGTTCAACATCTTGCCACCAAGTATGGTGTCATAAAAATGTGTTTTCCAGCCATCTTGAGAGTCAACATTAGCCAATGCCGCGGCTATTCCACCCTCAGCCATGACTGTATGCGCTTTGCCCAAAAGAGACTTGCAAACCAAACCAACCGAGACGCCTTGCGCCGAAGCTTCGATAGCTGCTCTTAGGCCGGCTCCGCCAGCCCCGACTATCAGGACATCATGTTCGTATGTTTCAAATGTTTCTGTCATTTTATCCTATTACAACTACTCTAAAAGAATCTAAATTCTGGCATTGCACCACACGCGACCTGGCGGATAACGAAGTCAGTAAAGCCAACAGAAAATAAGCTCAACCATGCCCATGCCATATGATGCTCATTCAGTTTGGTGATCCAATTCCAGATTTTAAACTGTGCCTTGGAACAGCTGTTAGCCGAAAAACAATCAAGCTTGCCTCCAGCTAAATGCCGGCAGGCATGACAACCAAATGAATATCCGGAAAGCAATATGACATTAGCCAGCATTACTAAACTAACTGCACTGGCGCCAAAAGTACCATGAAAGAAGAACGCTCGCAGGGCGTCGTACCAGAGAACCGCAAGTACAATTGTGGCCAGATAAAAGAAATAACGGTGTATATTTTGTAGAACCAGGGGGAAGCCACTTTCACCACAGTATTTTTTATTAGCAAATTGCCCCACACTGCAGGCGACTGGATCAAGAAAATAAGCGCGATAATAAGCTTTACGGTAGTAATAACAAGTAGCGCGAAAACCAGCTGGAATCCATAGGATTAAGAATGCGGGTGACATATGCCACCAATCAAAGCTAAATTTTGGCGAATAGAAAGGAGATAGATAAGGACCAATCTCAAAAAACTGGTTTTCGCAAGCCCTATATGTGGCATAAACAATAAAGGCAGCAAAGCCAAGTCCTACTAATAGGGGTTCTAGCCACCAGGTGTCCTTGCGCATTGTCTGGCCAAAAGCAGCCGGCCGAATTAAACTATCGCTTTGAGTCATATTAAAAACGCTCCGCTCATCGTACACATTGTAGCTAAGAAGTTGCTCATAGGGACTATGAGACATTTCTCAAAAGTAGATTATAGCAAGTGCGATAATTATTTATTAGCGCCTCTCGACGGATGAAGGGTGGGATTTTTGATAATGAACTGGTTGTTGATAATTATGCTTTTGGCGGCAATTTATTTGCTGCTTGCCCCACGCTTTGCCGCCTGGTTCTATCGACCTTTGCTTTTCCACCCAGAGCCATTGCACAATAATTCTGAAGCTCCAGTAATCGAGGGCATACAAGGCGAGTCTATAAATTTCACGCAGGCAGATGGCCACAAGCTCCATGCCTGGTATTTTGAATATCCGCAGACAGAATACACAGTTCTTGTCAGCCATGGCAATCGCGGTAATATTGCTACTCACGACTATTTAGCTGCCGCGTTACTTAAGCATGGCGTTTCGGTCTTTATGTATGACTACTGTGGTTATGGAGCTAGTAGTGGTTTGCCTGACCTGTCTACTATTACCAGTAACGCAGAATCAGCATATGATTATTTGGTTAGGGAAAGGAAATTACCTCCAGATAAGGTGATTTTGTATGGCGAGTCTTTAGGAGCCGCTGTGTCCGCACATTTAGCCACTGTGCGTGAGGCAAAGGCAATAATCTTTCAATCCGGTTTTTCTTCTTTGCGAAAAATTGCCAGAGAAAAAATGCCTTTTGTTGCTCTTTATCCAAAAGTATTTTTTCCGAACCCGCCTCTCGATGCTGTTAAAAGTTTTGAGAACATTCGCATACCAGTCCTCGTCGTTCACGGTCTTCAAGATATGCTTGTGCCTTTTCATCATGCACAGGCTGTATTTGCGGCAGCAGCTGAGCCAAAGCAACTGGTTTATTTTGAAACTGGCGCTCACAGAGATTGTATTCTGGCCGAAACAGATCGTTTTAATGCTGCCTTGCGAGAATTTTTAAAAACAATAGACGGTATATAGAAATTGGTGCTGATAGGCTCTTGTCAAGCGCTGTGTTCAGTTGAGTACTTATGTGTAATCTATATCGCTTGGTCTATTTTTATAACCACTTTGCCAAAATGCTGGCCAGCTTCGAGGTAGCGTAAAGCCTCGGTGGCCTCGCTAAAAGGAAATACCCTTTCGATTGCCGGGTGCAAATTATTGGCGGCAATGGCTTTATTCATTGATTCAAACATTGTTCGTGAACCAACATAAATTCCTTGCACGCACAAATTTTTCATCAATATGGGCAAAAGATTCATATTGGAATCAACACCGCTTAAAATGCCTATGAGAAGTACTTTGCCGCCCATCCTTGTTGCTTTGAACGATTTAGAGAGTGTTTGTGCGCCGCCTACCTCGACAACGCAATCAACGCCTTGCGAGCCTGTAATTTTGCGCGCTTCCATCTCCCAATCAGGATTACTCTTATAGTTGATTAAAAAATCCGCACCGAGCTTTTTGGCACGCTGGAGTTTTTCATCACTGCTTGAAGTGATAATTACTTTTGCTCCACTCATTTTTGCGAATTGCAAAGCAAAAATAGACACGCCGCCTGTGCCCTGGACAAGCACCGTGTCACCAGCCTTCACTTTGCCAGCTACAACTAAGGCATGCCAAGCTGTTACTGCAGCACAAGGAAGAGTAGACCCCTGCTCATATGAGCACTGCTCAGGCAGATGCACCAACCCGGCCTGATTGAAAATTTTATACGTTGCCAGCACGCCATTTATGCTTCCACCCAGAGCTGAATGGCTCATTTCAGCAGTGCATTCTCCGGACAGCCACTCTTGCATGAATATGGCAGCGACACGATCGCCAATTTTAAAACGGCTGACATCAAGCGCTATTTCTATAACTTCGCCAGCTCCGTCAGAAAGTGGAATCAATCCACCTGAAGATAAAACCTTAGGGTCGTATTGCCCTTTTATCATAAGCAAGTCACGATAATTCAGGGAAGCGGCATGCATTCTTACACGCACCTGACCAGGGCCAAGCTGCGATTGCTCGTCTTCTTTTAGAACTAAATTGTCAATACCGAAACGATCAAACCAATAAGATTTTACTTTTGTAGTAACCGATGTTTTTGACATAGTCAGCAGTGGGCGTAATTTTAACTGTCTTTTTTCTCTTGGATTGATTGCGCTCTTTTAGCTATTTCCGCAAAGGCGGTTTTAAGCGTTTCTTTGAGAGTTTCCATTTTCTCGGTCAGTAATTCAATTTCCTTGAAAGTTGAGGTTTCTTCTGCTGCCAGTGCATTTTTGCCTAATTGAAATAGTTGCTTAATATCAGCTTCCATCGACAAGAGCATTTTTTCGCTAAAGTCTGGGCTTGCCAGAGTGAGAGAAGAGTCTTTCGAGACATTTGCAGGTGGGGCAGTAGCCTTGACTGACCCAGTTGATTGGGCGGCCAGCTCTTCGCTGGCGCAGGGAGGCATTTTATAACCAACCGCAAGATTTTCTCCCAAACTCAGTTCTTGGAGGGGATGAGCAAATAATTCCGACTCACTCATTTGCCCACTGGCCACACGAATGAGATCGCCAAACAATTCTTTGGCAAGCAGTGGTATCTGATCTGGAGTAATGCAAGTGCCACCGATATGCCAGGTTAGTTGATTGTCTTTCCAGCAAGACTCAATCACTAACAATGGTCGATAAACTGATTCGTCTATTTTATGCAAACTGAAACCAAGCAACACTTCTGCTGGAATAATATAAACAGTGATTGTGCCGGTAGTACCGCGCAAAAGCATGGCCCAGTAGCGGGTGGCTAAATCGCCCTGGTATGTTTTTTCAGCCGAATTTTGGTGAGCCGTCTGATCGGGCTGTTCTTTTACTTGCCCGTTCTTCTCGGGACGAGTACAAGCAACTAACAGGTCTGTGCCCTGGGCTGTTCTATTAAATCGGGTGCCATAAATCTCAAACTGATCAAACAATGCGTCCAACCATTGAATGAGTTGATGTTCTTGCTGATTCTCCGTGGACTGCGTATCAGCTAAAACCGCAGGCGCGGCAGTTTGGTTAGTATGAGTTAGACTATTCAACCACGCTGCTGTCTCCGTTCCCCGCTTTTTTCTCAAAACCTCGAGAATATTATGCGATGCTGGTAACGTATCGGCCGGGGGCGGCGCGGTTGCGTGTTCTGAACCTAGAGCCCATAGTTTATTGTAAGAGGTGGAAGGAGATCTGCTGGTCATAGTGGCTTTCCTCGCTTCAATTCGTGTTGATACTAGATTTAATGCCAAGCAGATTAAACATCAACTCATCTTGATCTTCCTGGCAATTAGGGGTGGTGAGCAGTTTATCACCAGCAAAAATGGAATTGGCTCCAGCCATAAAACATAAGGCTTGCTCAGCAAAGGATAGGTTGAGCCGTCCGGCCGAAAGCCTAATTCTGGAATCTGGCATAGCGATGCGAGCAGTAGCAACCATTCTTGCCAGCTCCAAACCCGGCAGTGGTGCTTGCTTTGCAAGTGGTGTGCCGGCGACTGGCACCAGAGCATTAATAGGCACAGATTCAGGATGTTGCGGCAAAGTAGCTAACGTATGGATGAGCTCTATGCGGTCTTCTTCACTTTCACCCATACCAATTATGCCGCCACAGCAAACACTGATGCCGGCCTCGGCAACGTTGCGCAATGTATTCAAACGATCGTCATAAGTGCGCGTTGTGATTATCTTGTCATAGAACTCGCTGCTTGTATCGAGATTATGATTATAAGCAGTCAGTCCGGATTCTTTTAAACGTTTGGCTTGATCTGAGGTAAGCATGCCAAGCGTGCAGCATACTTCTAAGCCGAGTTGGCTGACTTCTTTTACCATATCCAGAATTTGATCAAAATCTTTGTTGTCTTTGACTTCACGCCAGGCAGCCCCCATGCAAAAACGGGTGCTGCCGGCTTCTTTAGCCTGCCTGGCTGCCGTTGCCACCGATTGCACATCCATCAAAGGCTCAGGTTTTAAATCGGTCGCATAGCGAGCTGATTGCGGGCAGTAGGCACAGTCTTCAGAACAGGCTCCTGTTTTTATGGAAAGGAGAGTGCACCGTTGCACAAAAAGGGGATCGTGAAATTGTCTATGTATCGAAGCAGCCTGAAAAATCAATTCAAGAAGAGGCATCTTATAAATTTGTCTGATCGAATCCTTGCTCCAGTCATTATTTAAATAATCAGAGGACTGGCGGACGGCGTACCAGTCGGATCTATCGGTGTCATGCGTAAATGTTATCGTCATGTGGTTTTCTCTTTGGGTAAACTGGCAAGCCTGTAACTATAGATGCAAATATATCTTATCTTCTTGTAATTGTTCCTTCCAATATTTTATATGTGCAGGTAATTTTGTGGTCGCTCTTGCCAAGCGCTGCCGATTGGTGCTTGTCCCAGGTCTCAAGCAGCGAGCGAAAATCTGAAATTGTTAACTGGCGATCTGCGGTAAACTTATTTGTATTTGCGCCAAGCATTTTGATATGTTGAAAAAATTGCAGTGAATTTTCAAAATTGATATTGCAAGTGTATTCTTCGCAATCTATATTTGCCTTACCAGTGGCTATTGCTGATTTTATATCTTCCAAACCAGGCAATTGGTTGACCGTGAACGGTATGTTTAGTTGTGCGCAAACGTTTTGCCACTGCGGAAATGAACCGATTGTGGGAAAAGAAAAGAATAACTGTCCTGCTGGGGCTAATTGTTCCAGTAATCGATTTAAAACTAGTTTAAAATCAAAGAGCCAGTGCAGTACAAAAGACGAGGCAATTAAAGTGTGTCTGGTTTGAGAAAATTCGGGACAATTAAAATAGTCCTCGATTGTGCTGTGGATAAACTGACATTCGGAACTTTGCCCAAGATTTTTGCGGCACAAGGAAAGCATATCTTGGGCAGGATCAAGTAAATAGATCTTGTGTTCGGGTAATAAATTACGCAAATGCTGTGACAAAAGTCCGGTACCGCAACCAATTTCAAGAACGCTTCCTGGTGACGAAGATGAAAATTGCCTGGCTATTCTAGAAGCTAATCGGTTGGCAGCATACTTTTGAGCGTGTGCGGCTTGATCATAACTAACAGCCCGCCGAGCAAAATTGCAGGTTATAGGAGCATAAGCTAAGTCATTAGCAGTGTGGTTAAATATGTTTTCAGCAAAACCATTTTTATTATTATCAATTATTTGCATACACCACTTTGCCAGAGTAACTGGCAAGCCATGCTCGGCATGATCACTGATAAACAGTTGACTGTTTGGTAGCTGTTTATGCATTAATTGACTATGTTCAATGCTGACAATTTGATCGCAGGCGCCATGCAGCAATATTATTTCTGGTATTTTTCTCAATTGGCCAAGATCAACCTGATGTGTATCGAGCAATAAAAGATCATCCATTAAAAGCTGATGATTTATAGTCGAAAAGCTTGGAGGCTTAGTGTTGTTAAGCCCACATTTTAAATAAAAATCCTGCAGCAATGCTAGCGGATCTTGAGCCAGGCGTTGCTTCATTAACTTGATGCTTTTCCCGCTTAGTTTGCCGTTTGAGGTTTGTTCATGAAAATAGCGAAAACTGCTTATCAAAACAAGAAGATCTATATCTTGTAGAGATTCCGGGGGTATTAGATGCAGTCCGAAAGAATGTGAAATTAAAATCTTAGTGCTGTTAGTTTTATTGAGGCATATATTGCTTTTGGCTCTGCCAAAATAGCCGCGATCAAAAATGTGATATGATACATCTTTGCTTATAGCAGGCAGCCATTTCTGCCATATATTACTATCACAGCCCCAGCCATGCACGAAATAAAGTTCAATCCTACGCTCTACTGTATTCACTTGCCGCTTTGCCATTGCTTCAATACTGTTAGTAGGAGCTCCATATCTGCATCTGTATGCGCAGCAGAAAGAGATAATCTGATTCCGGCTCCATTCTCCGGTACAGTCGGCGGTCTTATGGCTGGCGCATAAATTTTGTTTTCGCTAAGATAGTGGCTAAGTGAAAGAGCTTGTTCGTCGTTGCCTGTACGTAGGTATATAATATGACTGGCTTGAGCGCCAGTGTGAAAGCCCATTTCAATCATCTGCTCTCTTAGCCAAATAGCTTGCTCAAGCAGGCGGCGCCGTTCCAATACCATATGTGGTATCAGTTCTAGGGCTGCGACAATCGAACCTAACACAGGCGGCGGGAGAGCTGTAGTATATATAATCCCAGGGCAAAAATTAATTAGAAAGTCCTTAAATTCAGAAGAGCAGGCTACGTAAGCGCCAAAACTGCCGCAACCCTTCCCAAACGTTCCCATAGTTACATTTTTGGTGGCGGGAGCATGCACGAATCCCATCCCATTTTTGCCAAAAACGCCAGTTGCATGTGCTTCGTCGATATATAAATGTATATTAGTGCTCTGACTGAGTGAAAGCAGAACATCGATTGGGGCCAGATCACCCATACTAAAGACAGATTCTGTTACTGCCCAAATTGATTTATTCTCCGTACTATGATCTTGTATCAGCCGCTTCAATTCATCCATATTATTATGGGCAAAGCGAGCGAAATTGCGCTTATTCCATCGCGCCCCAAGCAAAATACTATTGTGGCTGAATTGGTCGCAAAGCAATAATGCATTGAACTTCGACAAAGCAAACATAATGCTTAAATTGGTTTGAAACCCAGTCGGAAAAACTAAAGCAGCTTCAGTACCTTTTAAATTGGCTATATGTGATTCGACCACATTATAAAGCTCACAGTTGCCGGCAATAAGTCTGGATGAGGGCGAACCGACACCATATTTATTTATTGCTTCAATAGCGCGCTCTTTGAGCAGAGGATGCTGCGACAGACCCAAATAATCATTGGAAGCAAAATTGATTAATATATTGCCGTTTATAGTAATTTGAGTCGGGCTGGCAATACTAGCTGTTTTAAGCTGGCGCAGCCGTGAGTAATGTTTTTGCTCGCCAAGCAATGCACTGATTTGTTGGTTTAGTGTGTCCATGGTGATTTAGCATAACTGGTCGCAGCCAAATTCACCAGATTGAGGATGTTAATGGTTCAATATTAAGCAACTCTGCTAAACATTTAATTGTTGAACTTGTGCCATTTTTTCTTCTGCCACAGCCAGTACATGCGATGCTGATGTTTGCAAAGCTATAGCCAGCCGGCTCAAGTTTTTAAGCGAAATGTTTCTATAACCTCGTTCTACATCGCTAATATAGGAACGATGAAATTCGCTCGTTTTAGCCAAGTCATGTTGAGACCAACTCAGTTTATTTCGCCGTTCTTGCAAGACCTGGCCAAGAGCCATTACAAGTTTATCGTGCACCGTTGTTTCTTTCATAATCATATCTATACCTGCCTCTGGTCTATTGTCCATACCCGCCATGCCCTAATACCGTGTCATACGACCATGATATCAAGAGGCATCTTCCGCCGTCATAGCAAGAACTGGTGATTCGCTATCCAGCTAAATGGTGATGCTAAATAGTGATCTCTTTTTGTGACAAAAAAACGGCGGTCAAAGTCAGTTTTGATGCCGTTTGCAAGTATTAACGAAAACCTTTGGTTAGTATGTCAGCGTTACCACTTCCTGCCAGGCAAGCGCTGTAAGAGCAACAAGGATAGACAATGTGATTATGGACATAGCCATAAACGCGATCTGGTTGAGAGCTTTATAGGAAACCCTTTGTTGACCGCGTCTTAGATAGATAGCATACGATTGGCTCGAACATCTTTGCCAAATTCGGTTGAATGTAATAACTAATTTGCGAGCAATCGCCAGATCTGTGCCAGCCATAATATGCTCTCCTTATCTGCAATGCCCTGAGGCAATTGAGTTTAGACCCATAGTTATAGTATTAACCATAGATAGGGGTTGCAGGATCACCATAGGTAGTGATTTTAAAGGTGCGAATAGCAAAATCACTATAAATAGTGATTTGTTGGAAAAACAGCGCTAAGCCATTTTGTTAGAACATGGGAGGTCCTTTCCCTTCCAGTCGCGGAAGCCACCTTGCATTGAATGAATATTCTTATAACCCATTCGGGTGAGGTTGTATGTTGCTAAAGCAGATCGATAACCGCCTCCGCAATATAAAACCAGACAAGTATTGCGATCAGGGAAGTGCTTTTCAATGTCTCTTTCAATAATTCCTTTGCTTAAATGAAAAGCGTTATCAATATGTTCTGCTGACCATTCATGATCTTCTCTCACATCAACTAAAGTAAATGATTTGGCTGTTCGCTGCCAGTCAAGCACGGTGTCAATTGAAATTTCGTCTATTAATGGTCTAATTTCTGCAACTAGCTTTTCAAATGCTTCTGAGTGCTTCATGTTGATCCAAGTTTAATGATAGTAGGGCAGATGCTTGCACCGTAATTTTAATTGCCCTTGGAGGGATTCGGACCCTCAATCCCTTACGGGCACCGCATTTTAAGTGCGGCTCGTATACCAGTTCCGACACAAGGGCATAAGAATCCTATATTTTACAATGTAAGAGCCGAGCGTCAATTTCGTTTGGACTTTTATTATTAGTCGAATGAATCTTTAGCCCGTTTCTTGTAGTAAATCGCCCTAATATTGATAAGCTTTTATTAGCGCATGCAGCCAGCCTATACCGGCAATTAAGTTAAACAT
>Ga0364915_10347_pt1 | contig 16646 bp, 19 predicted proteins | sample ExccelJu500001D4_3_FD_206958 | JGI IMG/M metagenome (GOLD analysis project Ga0364915, IMG submission 206958) | Enriched cells from Trout Bog Lake Hypolimnion, Wisconsin, USA - BchlTB.June25.5000.01.D4 | ecosystem: Environmental > Aquatic > Freshwater > Lake > Hypolimnion/Profundal zone | place... | reverse complement strand
CATCACTCTCTAATTGCTGTTTTACTCCAGCAGCTACATTGCCTTTCCCAGACATGAAATCATCAACAACTGCTTGTGAGCTAGCAGCCCTTAAGATGGTCGCACTTTTAATCTCACGCGTGAGGTAGAGGTCATAGGCGCTACCTTTGCCAACAACAATCTCATTGCCAGCAACATCAACCTGTTCATTCTTTTTGATAGGGGAATTGGATTTCACCATATAAGCCCCTTCAATCTGAATATAGGCTGGGGTGTAGCTAATATCTGCACCTCTGACTGGATCGATCGCCACAAAGACTAAATCAACATCCCCATTCTTGACTGCATCAACGGTATTACCTGCCGTCTTAAATGGAATGAGCTCGATAGGCAATCCAGTGCGCTTTCCAATTTCGTGGGCGATATCAATGGTGACACCTTGTGGTTGCTGAGTAGCTGGATCTTCGTTCGCCAAAATAGGGTTACCCAAATTAATGCCAACACGCAGTGTGCCTGTTGGAGCAAATGAAGCGATCATGGCTGGGTCAATAGTTTTCATAGTACGTGTGGTCTGACTAAGGCAAGATTGAGAAATGCAGAAAGTGCAGAGTGCTGCAAGATACAAGGAGGGGGAGAAGAGAATGTTCTTCATGGAGAGAGTATAAAAAAACCGCGGCGGACCGCGGTTTAATTTGCTATTGAAAAATTACTTCTTAGCATCAGCTGCAGGGGCTGCTGCTGGCGCAACTGGAGCAGCAGGAGCATCCTTCTTCGCTTCTTCAACATGAGTAGCCTCAGCACCATGTTTTTCACCGCTAATATCAACGTTGCCGTCGCCCTTGAGGAGTAAGTAGGCGGTGGCGCCAATTAATACCAGCACCATAATGATGATTGAACGATTACTCATGTGTTTTTCCTTCGGTTTAGTTGAAATTTAACTAATCTTAACTCTACTTACGTGTTCGGTAAATCCTCCATAGCCCTAGTACTAGGTATAAATACTGACTTTTTAGGCATAAAGGGTAAGATGGCATGACACAGATGTTTTAAGGTTGCAATATGAGTCCAAAGCTTCCCACTAATAATGCTCAGACTATTACTGAGTTTCTAAATCTTCATCACAGTCAAGTCTCTGAGGAGGATTCTCAGGACTCTTATAAGTTTGCCTTTGATGATGAGGCCTTTCTATCTCGCAGGGAAACCATTGGAATTCGGTTTGAGTTGGAGTTGCTCAAGCCCGAGATCCTCCTGAAAGAGCATGGCATTGAACACACAATTACTGTTTTTGGTTCTACACGTTTTCTAAGTTCTGAGCGTGCTCATGACTTAGAAAAAAATGCGAAGACTCCAGAGGAGCGGCAGGCGGCAACTAAGGCAGTATTGCATAGTAAGTTTTATGAATCCGCAAGGGAGTTTGGCTCCTTGGTGGCCCAATACAACGCAACGCAGGAAAAGAATTCGAATAAGCTCCATATTTGTACTGGTGGTGGTCCTGGAATTATGGAGGCCGCTAATCGGGGTGCTTTTGAGGCAGGCGATCAAACTATTGGATTTAATATCAGCTTGCCGCGAGAGCAGCATCCAAACCCTTATATCAGTCCTGGCTTAAGTTTTCGCTTTCATTACTTTGCCTTGCGCAAGATGCATTTCATGTTGCGCGCCAGAGCAATCGTTGCCTACCCAGGGGGATTTGGATCATTTGATGAGTTGTTTGAGGTTTTAACCTTGATGCAGACTAAGAAGGTAGTTCGTATCCCAGTCATTTTGGTTGGCAGGGACTTCTGGAATGAAATGGTGAACTTTAAGCAAATGGTTGAATTTGGTGTCATTGATCAAGAGGATATGCAAACGATTCATTTTGCAGAGACAGCACAAGAGGCTTGGCAGGTGATTCAAGATTGGTATCAACTGGGCTAGTCCAGCTATCAAAGTAAAATAGCAACAAGACTTTCCCTTTTATATATGAATCCAACCCAAACCAATTTCGCTACTGCTTTAGATCTGCCTGGCTACCTTTTGGGTGGAGTCATGCTATTGGTAGTGATGGTCTTTCATGGTGTACTTTTGCTGCAAATTGCGAAGCGCTACGAAGTCAAAACCTATTTATATTTAGCTGAGAAAAAATATTCCGCCGTTGCGCTATGCTTCTATATAAGCGTGTTCTGTTTATTTCTAACGCACATTGCTGAAATTCTCATCTGGGGATTTTCTCTCTATGCCTTTAAATTGCTGCCTGCTATAGGCCAAAGCATTCTCTTTAGTGGTAGTACATATACCGCGATGGGCTTTATGGAAGACATACTGCCAGATGGCTGGAAAATGTTGGCAGTCATTATTGCTTTCTCTGGGATGTTCTCTTTTGCTTGGACGGCATCCGTCATGATTTCAATGACAAAGAACTTCCGTCAGGCATATACCAAGCTGCATATGAAAAAACTCAATATCTCTTCTGAGATGATTGATCGCTTTGAGTGATGCACGGCTAGGTATGACAAAGATATGGGATGCCATCGTAATTGGCGGTGGAGCTGCAGGTTTATTTTGTGCTGGAGTTGCTGGCCAGCTGGGGAAAAAGATCTTAGTGCTCGACCATGCGCCAGTGTTGGGTGAAAAAATTCGGATTAGTGGTGGCGGGCGGTGTAACTTTACCAATTTACATAGCAGCCCAGCAAACTTTCTGTCTCTCAATCCCCATTTCGTAAAAAGTGCTCTTGCGAGATACCCCTCAGCAGAATTTATCAAGCTGGTAACAGCTTATGGCATTAACTATCATGAGAAACATCAAGGGCAATTGTTCTGTGATGACTCTGCAAAACAGATTATTGAGATGTTATTTGCAGAATGCGCAAAAGGTAAGGTTACTGTTCGTAATCCGGTTGCAGTAGAGTCGATTGCTCAGGAGAGTTCGCACTGGATCATTCATGCTAGCGATGGTATTGAGAAGGCTAAATCAGTAGTGATGGCTACCGGTGGCTTGCCCGTGCCAGCGATTGGTGCAAGCGCATATTCACTGGATATTGCTAAGCAGTTTGGCCTCCAAGTGATTGAACCCAGACCTGCTTTAGTACCGCTTTCATTTACTGCTGAGACCTTTGGCAATCTCAATGACTTAGCGGGTTTAAGTGTTCCCGTCAGAATTGCTTCGGGCTCTAAGGGCCATCGCTACGGCGCATGTCGCTTCATTGAGGATTTATTACTCACTCATAAGGGCTTATCGGGACCCGGTGTACTTCAGGCTAGCAGCTATTGGGTCGAGGGAGAGCCTATTCATATTGATTGGCTCGGTGCTATTGAGCGACCTGGCGGCTTTAATTGTGATGAACTTTTTAACAACGAAGAAAATCGCCTAAAGCTCACTGAAACCATTCTATCTTCTGTGCTACCACAACGCTTGGCAAAAGCCTTTGCCGAGCAACAAAACCTGATGGGACGCAAGTGGGCAGAAGTTTCAAAAAAGGATCGTCAAGCCCTCAAAGAGTTGATTACCAATTGGTCTGTGAAGCCCGCCGGAACACTAGGCTGGAAAAAGGCTGAGGTGATGTTAGGCGGCGTGGATACAAAAGAGATGGATGGTCAGACGATGATGTCGCGTAAGCATCAGGGCCTCTATTTCATTGGAGAGTGCGTTGATGTCACCGGCCATTTAGGTGGCCATAACTTCCAATGGGCTTGGGCAAGCGGCTTTGCATGTGCTCAAGCACTCTAAAGTGTGCTTAACCCAGTTCATTTTTCTCAAGCTTCGACCGCCTTTTCTTTTCACGCGAACGAATATTTAGCAGCTCCACAGTTAGTGAAAATGCCATTGCTACATAAACATAGCCCTTAGGTATATGAACCCCCATGCCTTCAGCGATAAGCACTACGCCAACGACTGTTAAGAAGGAGAGGGCGAGAACTTTAATTGAGGGATGCTGGTGAACAAAGTCTCCAATAGGTTTAGCGGCGATCAGCATGATAAATACAGAAGCAATCACTGCTGCAATCATGATGCTAATTTGATCGACCATCCCTACAGCAGTAATGACACTATCTAGGGAAAAGATAATATCGAGTAAGCCTATTTGCAAAACTGAGCCAACAAATAAACTGAGCATTGGCTTTGATGTTCCTTGACTAGCAATATTCTCACCACCATTCTCGTGATCGCCGATTTCTACTTCGGTGTAGATTTCCTTAGATGCCTTCCAAATTAAGAAAAATCCACCTAGTAATAAAATGAGATCTCTGCCACTTATAGAATGCTCAAGTAATGAGAAGAGTGGGTTGGTAAGGCTCATGACCCATGACAGACTCAAGAGCAATAATATTCGGGTAATTAAGGCAAACATCAAGCCGAAACGACGCACCTTCTCGCGGATTTCTAGGGGTAGGCGATTGGCGATGACGCTAATAAAGATAATGTTATCGATGCCTAGAATAATTTCTAGAGCCGATAGGGTAAAAAATGCAATCCAAGCATTTGGATCGCTTAATAACTGAAGGGCGCTTTCGATCATTCTTTATTTCACTAATTTATTTGGGTTGATTTCTCATCCAGTCGGCAGTGTTGAAAAAGGATTCCTCCAGCTGCTTTGCAACATCGCCTTCAATACCGCATTCCTCTATAGCGCGGTACATGCAAGCTAGCCATTGATTGCGCTCAGCAAGTCCAATTTTAAAAGGTAAGTGCCTGGCCCGTAGCATGGGGTGACCATACTTAGGGGAATAAATATCCGGTCCACCCATCCAGCCTGTTAAGAAGAATTTGAGCTTTTCGCGTGAGACAGAGAGGTCCTGGGGGTGCATACTGCGCAGCTCCCCAAATTGAGGCTCTAGGGCCATTAAATCGTAGAAGCGATCGACTAACTCATCAACCTTATCGATGCCCCCAATCACCTCATAGATATTCTGTTTTTCCATCATATTGTCATTTTAATGCCTTAAATTCGGGGTAATTGGCAGTGAGCCAATTTCGGTATAGAGTTGATATAAGAGATTTAATAACCCCTAATTAATAGGAGCTTAATGATGGATGCACAAGAATTACAAAAATGGCAACGTGAAAAAGCAAAAGAGCTATTTGATTACTCGCACACCTTGCTTGAGGCAGCGAAAAAATTAAGTGAGCACCATTTGGCTGAGATTGAGTGGGGCATGAAAAATGCTCTAGACAGCGCCAAGTCTGCGGCTAAAAATGATTTGAGCAAATTGAAGAGTTTGCAGGAAGATGCTGCGAAAGAAGCTACCAAGCGCGCAGCTGCCTACCAAAAGAAAGTTAAGTCCGTTCTTAAGGAGCTCGGCGAGGGCGCTGCCGATGAAACCGAGAAGCATCTTGAGAAAGTGCGCAGCTCCTTGGTAACTTGGTTAGAGGATGCAGAAAATAAAATGCCTGCACATGCTGACAAGCTTTCTAAAGTAGTTCATGAAATGTCTACAACCGGTCAAAATATGTTCAAAGAAGGGCGCCGCATTGTTAACCAAGTAGCAGAGACGGCAGAAAAGAATATTGATGAGCTGGTAAAAAAATCGTCATCAGGTAAGAAAAAAGAAGACTAATCTTATTTTCTTATAAATCAAACCGCCTGCAGTATTGAGGCGGTTTTTTATTTCCAGCCCTGTATCCAAAGCTCACTGTTCGTCAGATCGCGCCAAGCGATCTGGGTAGTTTTCTTGCTGTAGACAGCTTCTATCTCAACAAACTCAATCTTTTCTTCTGGGGGTTCTGGAAGGATAACTTTACTGACCAAGAAATGCTTTTGCTTGGCTATTGGTTGCACTGCGGTCCACTTAGTTAGCAATAATTTTTTAGGACTTAATTTATTCATTGGAAATGCTTACAAGGCGGTACATTGGTACTCTTGGCCACCGCTTACCATCAAGCCAGAAGAAGGTGTAAACACAGTATTTGACTGCTCTGTTTGAACGGTACATTTCTGATCAAAATAGCTTAGATTGCCTAAGCTGCCGCAAAAGTCTAGCTTGCTGCCTTTAAATTCCATTTGGGCTTTTCTGAGAATCATGGGGATCTTGGTCTCGGTAGGAGTGTTGCAGCTCCAAGTGCTATAGGTCTCGCGCTCGCAGGCAACAAGCCCCAGCAAGATAGCCGTACAAGCTAGCAGGCGAATAACACATAGGCTTCTTAAATGATGCATGGCCAAAGCATAGCGAAGTTTCAAATATTCTGCCCAAGATTGGCTCAAGAGGCAGTTTTAGTATTAATATTTACATCAGATTGTTTAATAAACAACGTATTAAAGCTAAAAAAGCTGCATAAAAATTAACAAAGGAGACGCTGTGGATACAAATCGGAGAGATGCGCTGAAGTTAGGTGCATCAGCTGCTATGAGTGGCATGTTTATTTCTAATGTGATGGCTGCTGCTGACGGTCAGCCACCAATCGTAGTTGAGCCAATGACAGGTAAGGCTGGCTTGCGTATCGCCAACTACTTGCCAAAGATGGGCGCTACTTCAAGACTAGGTTTAGTAACCAATGATGGCTTAGTAGTGGATATTCCGGCTGAGGCAACGCGCCAAAAAATGCAGCTCTCCTTTGATCCAGCATCGATGATTTCCTTGGCTGCTTCTGGTAACCGTGGTCTAGTAGAGTTGGCCGCTATTTTCAAGAATCGCGGCTCAAACCTCCAGAACGTAAATCAAGTAGTGCTCTTATCTCCTATTCCAAAGCCACAGGCCAATATTTATTGTGTGGGCTGGAATTATCTCGATCATTTTGAAGAGGGTCTAAAGCATCGTGCGGATACTGCGGTCAAAGAGTATCCAAAAGTTCCCGTGTTATTCACCAAGGGCACTCAAACTATGAATGGCCCATTCGACAACATTCCTTATGATGCTGGCATCTCCACCATGATTGACTGGGAAGCTGAGTTAGCAGTAGTGATTGGTAAAAAGGGCAAGAATATTTCTGAAGAGAATGCAATGGACTATGTCTTTGGCTACTCCGCCTACAACGACACTACGGCGCGTGATATTCAGCAAAAACGTCAATCTGGTCAATGGTTTAAAGGCAAGAGCTTAGACGGTCACGGCCCAATGGGTCCATGGGTTGTTACTGCAGGTGGCGTGAATTTGGATGACACTCGCATTATTTGCCGTGTGAATGGTGTTGAAAAGCAAAATGCGAGTTACAAGCAAATGTATTTCAAGATCCCAGCCATTATTGCTGAGCTATCACGCGGCTTAACCCTTCTGCCCGGTGACATTATTGCGACTGGTACACCATCTGGAGTTGGTGCAGGCAGAACGCCTCAAGAGTTTATGAAGCCCGGCGATATCATGGAAACCAATATCACTGGTATCGGCATCCTGCGTAATAAGATTGCGTAACATCAGTTCTTAATACAACTGCAAGGACCTAGAGGACCCAGAAGTGATGGGTTCCGTCCTTGCCCAGTTGCTCAACTAATCCAAACTCCCAGTCTAAGTAAGCCTGCATCGCTGCAGGATCTACGCTGGTACCTTCGTATGGACGCTTGTAGCGATCCAGTGGAGGAGAGGCCAGGTGGCTCGGACCTTTTTCTAGATCTAATTCGGCTGCAACCCAAGCGGCATTTCCGCCTTCTAGAACTACTACTTCAGCTTGAGTGAGTGCCTGAAACTCTGGGGCAACAAAAGCGCTTAGTTCTGCAGGAGTGCTAGTTAATACATAGCGATCTACCTGCGGAATTTTCGCAATAGCCTCAGTCAGTTTTGAGCGTAAGGCATACCAACTGCCAGGTATATGGCCCTTGACATAATTTGCATGCGTACTGAAATCAATCGCAATCGTATTGCTGTCAGTCTTGAGCCAATGAGAGACGGTAACTGCATCCACGGTCTCAAGCTGGGGCAGGCTAGGTAGCGGCGCTTTCCAGAGACCTTTTTCGCTCAGGTCGGCAGGCTGAACGTGATCTAAAACATAAACATCCCAGTCCATCTGTGCCAACCAAGAAGCGGGCATATTTGCTCTTACGCTGCCACCACTAGGATCAACTAAGACCACTCGCGCACCACGCACTGGTGCCACCATTTCTGTTTCTTGAACGAGTTGACCGCCAGGTACAGAGCGAAATCCTGGAAGATGACCCGCTTCATATTCTTCAGGCGTGCGAGTGTCAAAGAAATATGTTGTACGCTCTGCTTGTGATTTCCATTGGGCGATGTCAGCAAGAGTGGCACGCTTTACGCCAGCGCGATCAGCGACGCTACGAGCACGTTGTGCGGCTTGAGTAGTTGTTTCCTCACCAACTTCCTTAAACTTTCTACTTTGGCCTTTGTCGAGCTCTTGACCGGCCAAGGTCCAGCCAATGGTTCCGTTACGCAATGCATTCACCTCATTCGGAATGCCGGCATTGATTAAAGATTGGGTGCCAATAATGCTGCGTGTTCGTCCTGCGCAATTGACAATGATTTTGGTCTTCGGGTTAGGGGCGAGCTCAGGCAAGCGCAGGACTAGTTCTGCGCCTGGAACGCTAATCCCCGTTGGAATACTCATCGTGTTGTATTCATCAAAACGACGTACATCAACTACCACCACATCTTCTTTGTTGTCGATGAGTTGTTTCACTTCTTGTGCAGATAGGGAGGGTGTATGGCGCTTGGATTCAACTAGTTCACCAAACGATTTGCTTGGAACATTGACGTCTTTAAATACTTCACCGCCAGCAGCCTTCCAGCCTTGTACTCCATCATCAAATACAGAGACATTACTAAAACCGAGAGCGCTTAATCTTTGAGCTGCTAATTCTGCATAACCTTCCCCGTCATCTAAAGTAACAATAGGAACATCTTTTCTCGGCATCTTTGCATAGGCATCAATCTCAATCCGAGAGAGTGGCAGGTTTGCAGCAAACAACGGATGCTCGCGCGCATGCGGATCTTCTTCGCGTACATCTAAGAAGGCGATCTCTTCTTGCTGTAAAAGTTTGTTGCGTACAAAAGAATAATTTTTAGTTTGGTAGCTCATGCGAGTGATGTAAGGACTTGGTAGACGTAAATGATAGGGGGGCTTGTCTGACCCCCGTTTCTGGATGGCTCTATTTTGCTGCAACTGCACCAGAAACGGTTTTTTCAGAAGGGCCGAAGCCGTAATAGGGTGGTTTTAAGCTAGGTTTTGAGAATATCTCGCTCAGAATGCTCTAAAAGTGGGTTTTTTATCGTATTTCGAGCAATGATGGCCCTGATTACCAGGATCTCTGTTCCCCCTGCGTAGGCCTGATTCTAAGAGTTATCCCTGATCAAAACCTGCATTTTTTATAGTTTTTATAGGGATATACTGACTTCGTTGTTAAAACGAATATTTATTTGATTACTGGGAGACACGATGTCACAACACGATACATTGTTAGCTGCTTTTGAAGCATACAAAGCCGAAAACGAAAAGTTTATTGAAAAAGGTATTAAGGCATCTGCCGCTCGCGCTCGTAAGGCATTGCAAGAAATTGCTGGTGCTTGCAAAGAGCGTCGTAAAGAAATTACCGCTACAAAAGAAGCAATGGAAGCTAAGAAGTAATTCTTACCCAATTGATCTAAAAGCCTAGCCTCACCCGCTAGGCTTTTTTTATTCAAGAAATACAAGATGAAGAAAGATGAGTTTCTGCAGACGCTAAAAGCAGCAGGATATCCAGAGCCTGTCGAAGTGAGTCAAGTACCTGACGGTCACATAGGCGATCATCAGCATCCATTTGCAGTAAAAGCGCTGGTAGTAGAGGGCAGTATTGAATTGCTTATTGACGGCACAGCTAAGCAATATGAAGTGGGAGATGTATTCCAGCTGGGCTATGAGCAAGTGCATACTGAGACCTACGGGCCCAAAGGCGTTAGATATCTAGCATCTAGAAAATCCTAGAGCACTTAGAAAAACTTCATTAGGAGCAATATGAACATCGGATTTATTGGTTTAGGAAACATGGGCCTGCCAATGGCCATTAATTTGCTAAAAGCGGGTTACCAAGTCGCGGGATTTGATTTAGTTCAAAGTCAATTAGATGCTTTTGCTAAGGCAGGTGGAAAAACCGTCACCAATGCAAACGATGCCGCAAAGAATGTGGATGTATTAATCAGCATGCTGCCAGCATCACGACACGTTGAAGGTTTATATTTAGGTGACTCTGGCCTATTGGCCAATACCAATCCTCAGACCATCCTGGTCGATTGCTCAACGATTTCACCAAAGATGGCCCAAGCGGTTGCTAGTGCAGCACAAGCTAAGGGCTTTGAGATGGTCGATGCACCCGTCTCGGGTGGTACTGCAGGTGCTCAAGCCGGAACGCTAACCTTTATGGTGGGTGGTCAGCAGTCTGCCGTAGAGCGGATTCGTCCCCTCCTAGAAAAGATGGGTAAGAATATTTTCCATGCGGGCGCTAATGGTGCTGGCCAGACTGTGAAGGTTTGTAACAATATGCTCTTGGGTATTCAGATGCTGGGTACCTGTGAGGCACTGCGTCTGGGTATTGCAAATGGTATGGACCCAAAAATTCTTTCGGACATCATGTCTAAGAGTTCCGGGCGCAATTGGGCTTTGGAGCTATATAACCCCTGTCCTGGCGTCATGGATAACGTGCCTTCATCTAAGGATTATGCAGGCGGTTTCGGTGTAGATCTCATGCTTAAGGATATGGGCTTGGCGACAGAAAATGCGGAGGCTTTAGAAGCTAGTGTTCCGCTAGGTAAATTAGCGCAGCAACTCTACGAAGCGCATAGCAAAGCAGGTCATGGTCAGCTTGATTTCTCAAGCGTATTTAATCTGAAGTAGAGATTGGTTATGAAACAACCAAGTACTTACCGTGTCGTTTGCTCATCTGACCAATGACTCTGGCGCCTAAGAAGTGATGTTGATTAAAGATATCCAGAACTTCTTTTACACAATCTGGGCTACAGGAAACTAGTAAGCCACCACTCGTTTGTGGATCAGTCAATAGGGCGCGTTGAGCCAAGGTAAAGTTTGCTGGAATACCCACTTCATCTCCATAGCTCAACCAGTTGCGATCGGATGCGCCAGTAATCACGCCATCATCTGCTAATGCTTGCACATTGGAGAGTAGGGGGACTTGGCTCCAGTCAATATGCGCAGTGCAGTTTGAGCCTCGCGCTAGTTCAAGCGTATGACCAGCCAAGCCAAAGCCAGTGACATCGGTTAAAGCATGCACGCCAGTGAGGTTAGCTAAATCAGGCCCTGCAGAATTGAGCTTTGTGGTGTTGGAGATCATTTCTCGATAGCCGTCTAGACCCAGGAGATCTTTTTTCAGGGCGGCTGACATCACACCCACTCCTAATGGCTTACCCAAAATCAGAACATCACCTGGCTTAGCGCTAGCATTGCTCTTCACGCGCCTGGGGTCAACAATGCCAATCGCTACCAGACCATAAATGGGTTCAACCGAATCAATCGTATGACCACCAGCAATCGGAATACCGGCACTACGACAAGCTTCAGCACCACCCTCAAGAATGCGTGCAATGGTTTTATTGGATAGAACTTTGATTGGCATGCCAACTAGGGCGAGTGCAAATAATGGTGTACCGCCCATCGCATAAATATCGCTAATCGCATTGGTTGCGGCGATCTTGCCAAAATCAAACGGATCATCCACGATCGGCATGAAGAAATCTGTTGTAGCTACGATAGCTTGGGATTCGTTGATTTGATATACGGCGGCATCATCCGATGTTTCAATACCGATTAGTAATTCTTTTGGGAAAGGTAGCTGCGGAACATCCTTCAAGATCTCAGAAAGTACGCTTGGAGCAATTTTGCATCCACATCCGCCACCATGAGATAGGGAGGTGAGGCGCGGTTCAGTCAACTCAGGAATGGTGGTTTGTGTATTCATATTATTGGCGTAAAAGTGCTTCTACTTTACCTTTAACTTCATCGCTATCGACATTTTCAATAGCTCCAAACCAGACTCCCTCAATCTTGCCCGTTTTGCTAATGAGAAAGGTGGTTGGAATACCGCGCGCTTTCCAAGACTTGTAAGTGATGCTATTGCGATCCATCAAGATCTCAATGCCATTCTCAGGTAGTCCATTGCCCTTGAGGAACTGTGCGATCCGAGGTTTCATTTCCGCTAAATTCACAGCGAGAACCACCAGCCCTTTAGATCGATAGTTTTCTTGTAGTTGTATTAACTCTTCAAACTCTTCGCGGCACGGCTCACACCAGCTAGCCCAGAAATTCACAACTACTACTTTGCCTCTATAGCTGACAATATCAATCGCTTTGCCCGATAAGTTGTTTAGCACTAAGGGGGGAGATTGGGTTAGGCCTACTTGTGCAGCTGGACGCCATTGTGCCTGGACATTCATACTCAGACATAGGAGAAAAGAAAAAGCCAGCGCAAGAAGGGAGTCTATAGCTGGCTTGGTGAAGCTCATCAAGATCAATCTACGTAATCTATTAGCCAATACGACGGCTAGTAATTTTGTATTTAAAGTTATCTGGGTCTAGTGAATCAAAACGACCTTCAGTATTTTCTGCTTGCGGGTACATTAAGAAAGGAATGTCACCTTTGCTCCCAAGCTTGGATCCAGGTAAAGCAATGTCATGATCATAGTTGTATGCCATCCAGTTCATCTCCCAATTACCAAAGAGGTAATCTCGAATCGCGAGCACCTTAGGATCGTTTACTGCAAGACCCCCAGTTTCCTCAAGGATTACTTTGCGGACATCAGCAGGATCTACTGGAAACCAGCCATAGCCAGAGGCATAGAACTCGGCGCGGCAATGCTGTGCTTTAGTAATATCACCAGATTTGCCAAGGCTCTTATAGCCACGAACAGAGTCAGCAATACGGATACCGTAGACATCGCGAGCAGGGATCCCCGCTGAACGCGCCAATGCCACAAATACAGCATTGATATCAGCGCATTTACCACCTAGATTATTGGTTTCGAGCATGAGTTTTACATCACCTTGGCCGCAACCACGTGTTTTTGGATCACGATGAGTGTTATCAACCACCCAGTTGTAAATGGCTTTTACTTTTTCAATGTCAGTAGCGTTAGCAGGAACATTAGCGAGCGCTTCTTGAGACTTCGTTTTCACAATGCCATCAATCGGCAGGTATTTAGTACCACGAGTCCAAAAGCGTTGTTCTTCTTTAGAGAGTTTTAATGCCGGATTAGGAGAGACAATCTCTAAGTTGCGATTACATGTGCTGACTAAGATCGACACTTTAACGCTATGACTTGTTGCTGATGCATCCCATTTAGTCCAAAGCATACGAGCTTGTTTATCTGGTGTTACATAAACCTGATTGACTGCTTTCGGATCGCTTGCTTCTGGTCGGATAGCCAAAGTACGGAAATAATTCGTATCTAAAACTAATGGCAATGGGATCCAACTTTGCGCAACACCATTGGGCGACTCTAAATTGACCTCTGTCACGATCTCATAAGTAGTCCAGTTGGGTGCAGACTGTGCAAATGCAGCGGAGATAGGATTAAAGGCTGGCAGCGCTAAAGCGCCAGCAATGGTTTTCATAGCGGAGCGGCGTGACGTAGTCATATCTAATCTCTTGGATGGTAATAAAAGCAAGAATGCTTATTTTAGCGAATCAATTAACGATTAAAGCTTCTCTTGGGTGGGCTACTGCGCTTGGCGGGTGCTTTTTTAGCTGGAGCACCACCACCGCTAGCTCCACTAGGCCGAGGCTTTCTAGATTGCTGGTGTTGCTGACTACGCAATTGAATCGGCTGGGCAACTGCATTGGCATCTGGTTCAAATCCAGCAATGACCTCTTGTGGCAGTTTTTGCTTAATGAGTTTTTCGATATCTCTGAGCATTTGATGTTCATCAACGCAGACTAAAGAGACAGCAACGCCATTCGAGCCGGCGCGACCTGTACGACCAATACGGTGAACATAATCTTCAGACACATTTGGTAGGTCATAGTTCACTACATGGGGCAGCTGGTCAATATCAATTCCTCGTGCGGCGATATCGGTTGCCACTAAAGCGGTGAGTTTGCCTGCTTTGAAGTCAGTTAAGGCTTTGGTGCGTGCGCTTTGGCTTTTATTGCCGTGGATCGCCATACTAGTGATGCCATCTTTTTCTAACTGTGTCACGAGCTTATTGGCACCATGCTTAGTACGGGTAAAAACCAGTACTTGCTTCCAGTCATTGGTCTGGATGAGGTGTGCTAATAGAGGATGCTTCTTGGTTCTATCTACCGGGTGAATGAGCTGCGCAATAGCTTCATTAGTACTATTGCTGCGGGCCACTTCAATAAGTTCGGGGGAGTTTAATAAGCCATCTGCTAGCTGCTTGATCTCTGTAGAGAAAGTTGCAGAGAACAAAAGGTTTTGGCGTTTCTTGGGCAGTGCCGCCAAAATCTTTTTAATATCGCGCAAGAATCCCATATCCAGCATGCGATCGGCTTCATCCAATACGAGAATTTCAATATCGTTGAGTGATACACAATTTTGTGACATTAAATCTAGCAAGCGACCTGGTGTTGCAACCAGAATATCTAGGCCACCAGCAATTGCCTTGATCTGTGGATTGGCACCAACGCCACCAAAGATGACGGTTGACTTTAAGCCAGTGTATTTGCCGTAAGTCACAACGGACTCTTGAACTTGAGCAGCCAATTCGCGAGTAGGAGTCAAAATCAATACACGCAACACTCTTTTGCCACCAGCTTTCGGAGTTGTGCTCAGGCGCTGCAGAATTGGCAAGGTAAAACCAGCAGTTTTGCCAGTACCAGTTTGCGCTGCTGCTAAAAGATCCCCGCCTTTTAAAACGGCAGGAATCGATTTTGCTTGAATGGGGGTGGGGCTGGTGTAGCCTTCTTCAGCAATAGCGCGAAGAATGGGTTCTGATAAACCAAGATCTGTAAATAACATAAGGGCCAATAATGTATTGACCCGTATTCAATTAAACGACTATCCCGGTCAATGGGGTGAGCTGCCACGCTAGAGCGTTTGCAGTAAGAGACCCTATTTTAAGTCATTTACCTATTTGGGCTGGATTCCACAGGTTGGGCACGACTGTATTGGCATAACCGGATACAAACGATTTCTCGGCACCAGTGATGGGGTCAAACACGGAGCGATGGATTCGCCCGATATTCCCTCCATATACATGAATGCTGATGGATATTTGATCCTCAAGATTGTTTTCGACAACATGAATGTCGTGCGTATTAGGTGAAACGGTATCAACATGGCCTGGAGGGGAGATGCTGGCCTCGCCAGCTTTAAACCCACCTTCTTCTTGGCGATAGTAAGGCGTCCCTTTTTCTTTGCCACGTAATTGACCAACCATACCCCAAACCGTGTGATTGTGCACAGGTGTTTTTTGACCTGGACCCCACACAAAGCTCACAATGGAGAAGCGATCCAAGGGATCGGCATAGAGTAAATATTGCTGGTAATACTGTGGGTGTGGTTTGGTGAATTCAACGGGCAACCAATCATCAACTGCAATCAGATTCTCTAAAAGTTTTTTGCCTTTAGTGAATACAATTTCTTCATTCGGCTTTTGCTCCAAGAGCAAACTCAGTTCTTTGACGAAGGTTAGCAATTTTCCATCAGACATATCGCACTCCAGTTCTCGCATTACTGATTGGGGAAAAACCAATCAGGCCAGGCCTTTGGTTTCAGAGTGGTTGTGTCTACACAAACAATATGCAAAGTAGCGCTAGCAATGACTTGCAATTCTTCGCTATCCGGCAGCTTTCTCTGTGCATGTTGTTTTACTGAAACCTGTGTGCGACCACGGTGTTCAATGACTTGGTCAATATAGAGAATGTCATCCAGGCGACCTGGCTTATAAAAGTTCATCGTCAGTTCGCGCACAGGCATCACAATATTGTGCTCATTTATCAGCTTGGTAGGGCTCAGGTTGTATTGCGCCAACCACTCTGCACGGCTACGCTCAAAAATTTCTAGGTAACGGCCGTGATATACAAAGCCAGCAGCATCTGTATCGGAGTAACAAACCCGATGAACATAAATGAAGGGTAAGGCGCTGGATGTAGAAAGGGCGGTCATAAAGAGTTAAATTGATTTAGGCAATATGAGCATCATATTACGATGAGGGATGCCTGCTTCTTGATACATAGGCCCTTGAGCAAGAAAGCCTAGCTTTTCATAAAAGGGGATGGCAGATACTTGGGCGTGCAAGATAAGGGTGCTCGCACCTAGAGACTTTGCTCGATCAATCAAGGCTTTTAAGATCTCCAAGCCAATGCCTTGCCCCCGGAAATTAGCCAATACCGCCATGCGGCCAATTTGAAAAGACTGCAGTCCCGAATCCACTAGCCTGGCAGTCCCTACGCAATGGTTTCCCAGGAGGGCGAGTACATGGTGTGCCGCAGCATCAAACTCGTCTAGCTCCATTTCTTCAGGCACCCCTTGCTCGTCAATAAATACTGCTTTGCGAATGCGAAAAGCCTCTTGGGAGGCTTGAGTCCAAGGTTTGATGAAGATTTCTAGGGAATTCAATGGATTAAGGGGTTTATGAGTGGGTTATCTAGGGTTAATTTACCAAATATGAGTAGCGTGAAGGGTTATCGTTCGATACCGCACAAGATAAGACTTAATCCATGTTTACAATGAATCAGAGGCTTCTTTTGGGGCCCATCTAAATCCTTCACTCAATTAGGAGTTATCTTGAAGAAATCTTTACTGGCTAGTTTATTTGTTGCTGTAGGCATTGCTTGCGCATCTTCCGTTTTCGCACAATT
>Ga0364915_10345_pt1 | contig 16713 bp, 7 predicted proteins | sample ExccelJu500001D4_3_FD_206958 | JGI IMG/M metagenome (GOLD analysis project Ga0364915, IMG submission 206958) | Enriched cells from Trout Bog Lake Hypolimnion, Wisconsin, USA - BchlTB.June25.5000.01.D4 | ecosystem: Environmental > Aquatic > Freshwater > Lake > Hypolimnion/Profundal zone | place... | reverse complement strand
CAAGCCAAAAGCCTTGGCAATTTCCTTTAAACGATAATCACAAATTTTTTTTGCGATATACATGGCTATTTTTCTAGGTATTTTGATAGATGTAAAAGATAGGAGTCTGAGTCTACTAAAATGGATTTATAGCGTCCATGAAATAATGAGCCATCGGTTATATTAAGACGATTATATCCCTAAGTGTACAACCCCATTGATGTGCCGCATCGCTCTGCCAAGATTACTAGAAGGGGTTTTAATCAACAAGTGATAATGATTTGTCATTAAGCAATAGGAGTGTATTTCAATATTAAATTGCACCTGAGCTTCAGATATGACCGTCAGGAAAAGCGCTCGCTCTTGGTCATTGTTGAAAATTTTTCGACGGCCTGCGCCACGATTCATAACATGATAAAATGCATTGGCATATTCAATGCGTTGAGGTCTGGACATTTTAAATTTACTCCAAGTCTTTCCATACGATCTTGCCCAGAGTATCTTACTCGATATTTATATAGAAAAAATCCCTTTATCAAAAGACTTGACCCCTAATCTACTGACCCCTAATCCTAATCCTAATCCTTCGTAGTGGAATCCGTTCTCCTTCTACGACAGGACTCTCACCTGCAAGATAAGTTAGACTTTTCTTGGCGAATGGTCAGTTTGGTCTGGAGAGGGATTTTTTGATATTACTTTGCCAATAACAGCTTGCGTTTCCACATCTATAAGTTCATCACGCATGTTTCTATGTAGTTCTAAAACACAGTTAGAAAATTTAGTTTTTACAAAATATGTATCTGATTTTCTTATAAAATCTTTTTGGGTTAAAATACCTTTATTTTTATTCTCATCCACGGGATCGGTGATTTCAATAGACTCATCATTCATAATGGAATCTCTTATTGGTGTGACAGGAATATTCAAATGTTTTGCAGATAAAAATGTTTTAAGATTTTCAACCAAGCTAGTGGGACATAAAATATTACTTATATTAGATTCATTAATTCTAACACGCCTACGTACCAGTATCTCATATCTACTATGTTTTTTTTCAAGTGCATCCATTAAAATGCTTAAATCACATGATTTTTCTATATCAGGTTTAGTATGAAAGAATCTTCCAGTATTAAATCCATACACAAAAAACTCCCTCGTTGGTAATATTTTCTCTGGCCTTAAAACGAACCCGACTTCCCCATAAAATGATTCCCCAGCAGTTTCAGACCAATCTGTATTGCCAAGAAATACACAATCTAAAAAACCATTTTTAGCTTCCGATTTTACATCATGAGGCTTAAGAGAATTAACTAAGCTTATATTGCTGTGAAAGTGTAATCCAAAAAGCATCGCTTTAGAAAGCAAGTATCCATCGTTTATAATGCTTCCCGCACGCTGTAGAGAACACCAATGATACAAATGATACTTATCTTTGCCAATTAATTTCTTTAAATTTCTACGTAGATAGTGATTAGGAATTGTCATAGCTGACCTTGTGGAGTAATAAATTCAGATTAGTGCTTAGCTTAATGATAGTCTAAAAACTGGAAATCAATTTATTTTACCAATACACCCTTATACGGAAATAGGGGTCAAGTCTATTTATAATGCAATGGCGTAACTATCAAACACGATGGGAAGCTCAGCAAGATATTTTGAACTACATTACGATGTTTTATAACAGTAATCGACTGCACTCCTATTTGGGGTATCGCAGCCCTAACCAATTCGAACAGCAGGAAGTGATTTTAATGAAAGTTGCTTAACTGGGGTGTCAACTTTTGCTTGACCACGTCATATCTTTAATTTCTTTCAAAAAGCAGCAAACAGTTCGAATTGAAACTGCTTTTTTATTGTGGATTGCTAAAGTAATAGGGATTTAGTCTTTCCTCTAATTTAGAGTCCCATTTTTCATTATGCTGACTCAGTAATTCTAAAATTTTAGGCCAATTATTTATGATATGGGCTAGATGCTTTTTTAAACGTAACGTTGGGAAAATTTATCTTATTCATTTCTATCAAATTCCTTATCAGGGAGCCTCCCAGTATTTCCATATACATTCTTTTCTGGAGTGCATTTATCAGCTATAAATGGAACATAATCTTTGTTAATTTTTATTTTTATAGGAGGGTAAGGATCAATAATATGCAATGTTTTATTAACCAAATTAAGTTTAAAATTAGCATAAATTCCACCATTATCATCCCCAGCTTTCTTTACAAATTTAAGAATAATGTATTTAACATTTGTCCTTTCAAAATAAAATTCAAGAGCCAAATTTTTATCCTGAAATTTTTTTTTAAAAGAACTTTCTTTAATTAACCCGAGCATAAGATCATTGCATGACATATTGGCAAAAGTGTGCTGAGTATTCTGCAACGTTATGGAATAAATATCATTACATAAGTAACAACCCATACAAAAACATAACAACTTAAAAAACTTAAACACTACTTTGCCCCCTTCATCAAGTGTTTAGTTATACTCCAACGAATATATTTTAATTCCTCTCGATACTTTTGTTGAGCAACTCTATCATTTGATGAATGCCATCTAGCATAGTCGCCATGGTATACATTTTTTATACGGTACGCTAAATGTAGCATACCCGCATCAACAGAAGAAAATTTTACATATTGGACTACACCTTTTTTTTGTTTATTTCCTCCTTGCCCAGATATGCCCTTTCCATCATGCAACCCTGTAGTCCCAATTGGCGCATACTCTGGATTTGCTTTAAAAAAAGCTGACGCCCACCCATAGTAAGGTGCCTTAGAACCTTTTAAAGCCTCCATACCTGCTGTACCAGTCAAATGATATTGTGCTGATTCAAAATGTCCAGTCTCAAACCTATACATTTTTTCAACTATTTTAGCCATCTCAGCTCCATACTCATCATACACTTTTTTTAATCCAGTTTTGGCGTCAGTTAAATTAAAGTTATTCTCAACTGCTTCATGTAGTTGACTTGTATTTTCTGTTAATAAAGGCCGTCTAATATCGATGCTCGCGCCAGAACCACTTACAAACTGCTCAACCCCATATATTTTAGACCCCCATAATACTCCGCTCTCAAAACCTGGACTTTCCTCGGCGCCGCTCCATGACTTGAACAACGGAGAGTTGTAGATCAAATCATCGCCTTCGCTATTCCATGCCCCTCGCGCCTGCTCCGCAGCAATAGCGGCCTTACTCACCGCGGCGTCGTTGAAGGCGTTTAGGGTGGTGGCTTCTAGCCAGACTTCCTCGTTTTGTTGTGCTTCGTTGGCGGCGGTTTCTGCGGCTTGGGTTAGTTCGTTGCTGCCTGGGAGCTCGGTTAGGGTGTTGCCGATTGCGTTGCCTAGATTATCTAGTAATACTTGGCTTGCGTCAAAGTGGTTGCCGTTGGTGGCGGTGCTTAGAGCGTTGGTGCTTAGGGCTTGTAGTTGGTTGCTTACTAGCGTGCTGGCTTTGCCGAACTTGGATTGTAGGGCGTTGGCGAAATTTTGTCCTTGTTGGCTGCCCATGACTCCGGCGGTAGTCGCACTTGCTCCTAGCTCTAGCCAGTCAAAGTGTTGGTGCTTGCGGGTGGCTAGATTAATGCTTTGGCTTAGGGCGTCTCGCTCCATCATGGTGGCCGCACTTTTTATGCTGAAGGCGTCGTTGGAGGCCTTGTCCATGGCATTGAGCAGATTGTTGTAGTTGGCGTTGCCGTTTAAGAGGCGCCCTACGCCGGCTGTGGCGGCGGTGGCGAGCCCTGTTATTAGGGCGCCTTTAAAATCGATGCCTTGCTGCAGGTTAAAGGCCGCGGCTACTCCTTGCGCGGCTAAACTGCCAACAAAGCCGGCAGTGAAGGCTATGCCTGCAATGGCTATGGCTCCGAGAGAACTGCCTCCTCCCAACAGCGCTAAGCCTGCGTTCATCAAACCGCCAATGCCGCCGGAGCTGGTTAAGCCGCCGGCTAAAAGCCCTAGCGCACCGGCACTCATTACCGTCGCTACGACAGAAACTACAGCTACTATCACCGTGCTTACAATTCTCCAGGGACTTTGGTGGTGTTTTATTTGCGGTGGCGCTGGTGGTAGCGGTGTGGTGGCGCTGGTGTTGCCCAGCCAGTCACTACTTCCGATAACTTTGTGGGTTTGGTTGCTGTGGTGTTGGCCGCCTGCAACGGGAGGGATAATCAGGCGTTGACCAGCGTGCAGTTGGCTGCCTTTTTCACCCGCGTGAGCATTGCGGTCAGTAACCCCATTGGCATCGGCTAGCAAGTACCACAAGCTGCTGTCGCCGTAGACTTGCAAGGCGATGCTTTCCAGCGTATCACCAGCTTTCAGCGTGTAGTCGCCTAAATTGTCTTGAGGGGCATTAGGGAGTGTGCCGTCCGTCATTTGCGTTTCATTGAAATAATTCAGAAACTTAGGCACCCTTGACCAAGGGTCGTTCTGGCGCTGCCAGAGCTCCATCATCGTTCCAAACCCCACTTCGCCTGTCCCCGTGGGCGTGAAGCCGCCGTAGACATCCAGGTGCGTTGCTCCGCTGCTGTCTACGCGAAAATCGCCTATTGTTTTTCCCGCAACGGTGAGGTAACTGGTCTGGCCGTCCTGGTCACAGCGCGCACGAACTCCGTCTAAGCTGCTCGTAAAATAGCGCGTGCTGTTGTTCTTGCCATTACTGCCTATCTGAGCATCAATGACTTCATTTAACTGCCCATTAATATTGTATAGATGCCGACTTTGTCCGTATTGGGTCGCTCGCCCTTCTATGCTCAACGTGGCGTCATCGATGCTTTGCTGATAACTGTCCCATAGTTCATAGCGGTAGTGATGGCGTTGTGAAGAGCCAAGTTGGTCGTCTCGCCTGGGTGTGTCGGTCATGAAATCGGTAAGATTGCCCGCACGGTCGTACTGATAGCCTGTGCGGCTGACCACGTGATTGGCCCAATCCGCGTTTATCGTCCCACGCAATTGGCCACGGTGATAAAGCATCTCGTTGTGTTGGCTCATTAAGCCTAATTTGTCGTAAAGAAAGTCATGCGTGATATTGCCTGCGGCATCGTACACTTTGGTTTGCAAGTCAATGCCGTCCTTACGAATGCCTTCCAGAAGATTAACCCCATTGTATCGGTAATTGTACGTGGTCTGCTTGCCGTTTTCATACCTCGACGCACTGGCAAGATTCCCCACCGCGTCAAAGCTTAATTCGCTGCCTTGGCTTGCCGTCATCGTAATGCGGCCATTTTGTAACTGCCCCTTGTTGACTACCATCCTATTATTTTCATCGTAGAGAAAATAATCCTGGCGCTCGCTACGCTGGCTGCCTGGGTAATTGGTCATCACCTTGGTGTCACGGATGTTGCCCGCTGCATCGTACTCGTAATCAATGGATAACAAGGATTTGTCTTGCTTCGGCATGCCTTCTATTTGGTCATCGGGGTGGCGGCGCCTTACTTGCACCAATCGACCCAGGGCGTCGTATTCATAATGGTCTTTTTCCAGGATCCAACTCCCTATCTTCCCAGAATCTTTGCTTTGTACATTGCCCTCGGCATCGTAGGTGTAACTCACGGTCTCATGGTAGGTCTTATCCGCGTATTCCAACAGCTGGCCGTCGCTATAGTAGCGGTACGTCATGTCTTTGCCGCTGTTTGACTGCTCCGTTAACAGCAAGCCGTTTACATTGTAGGTGTAGCGCGTTTCATGCCCGCCTAAATCGCTGTGCATGATTAAGCGGCCATTAGCATCGTAAGTCCAGGACTGGCGGTTGCCGTTCGCATCCTCCTCGCCCGTTTTATGGCCTGCATCGTCGTAGGTGTACGTGCTTACAATACCTTCCTTTGACTCCCGCTTTACCTGGTGCCCCAAGGCATCGTACCAATACTTGGTTGTATTGCCCACGCCGTCGGTTTGCTGAATCAATTGACCATCGGCGTTGTATTGATAGCGTTGCAGGGCTTGCGGGCTGGTCACGGCGACAAGACGGTTTGCACTGTCGTAGAGGTAGCTTGTGACATAACCGCGTTCATCGCTACTGCTTTTCAATTGACCGAATAAATCGTACTCTTTGTTGCGCTGGTTGCCCTTCGCGTCAATTTCTCCTATCACGTGTCCTTCAGCGTCCAGTATTTTGCTTACCGTATGCCCGTTGGCGTCCGTCATCGCAATCGCGCGACCCAAGACATCGTAAGCAAAATAGAGCACCGGAGAAAGAAGACGTGCTACGCCTTGTTCATCCACCACCTTCATTTCCGGTAAACGCTGCTCACTAATGTCGTTAAAGGCGTTGTACTCGTAGTAGGTGGTGTACCCATTAGCATTGGTGTGACTAATCACATTCCCCCAACGGTCAAGCTGCTGCGTTTGAATCGCGCGCGGCACTTCGATTGGATCCTGCTTGTTGGGCCCCCTCGCACTTCCATCTTTCGTTTTTGACAACAAACGGCCCAGTCGGTCATACAGGTTGTCTTGGCGTTGCAAATCGTAATGCGAGGCCTGTTGATTAAAATCAATCACGGTCTCGTAGTAGCGCTCGGATAAGTCGACCCCATTGTTGTCGTATTCACTGCCATACGCGTTGGTAGAGGTCACTAGCTGCGTGATATTCTCGCTTAAATCGTAAACAAAAATCTGGAAATAGCCGCTGGCGTTTGAACGCCACAGCCGTCCGGCCTTGTCGTAATCAAAACGCGTACTTAGCACGCCATCCACGCCCTTAGCAGCCACCTCGCCAAAGGCATTGTAAACAGCATCTTCAGTTGCTTGTGTGCCATCGGCTTTGATGGTGGCTGACTGGAGTAAATGGTTCTCTGCGTCATAGCGGTAGCGTTTATCCTGAACAACACGGCTGTCATCAATCTGAGTGAGCACCTGCCAACGGCGAGCGATGTTGCCGTTGGCGTCAAAACTGTAGTTCACCACGTGACCCAAGCCGTTCGTTTGCGCGATGAGATGCCCTTCTTTGTCATACCTGTCTTGCTGAATAATGTCCGTGCTTGAAGCGCCTCGTAAGGTAAAGGAATGCTCATTCACCTCCATAGCCCCACCGGCCCACTGCCTGCTTTCAACCAGCTGGCCTAAGGCATCGTAACGGTAGCTGGTCGCAGGTCTTCCAGCCTTTGTTTCTGCTCCTACTTTTGCGCTTAACTGCCCTGATTCGTTGTAATAGGAATACGCCGTGTTGCCTGCTGCGTCAGTCGTCATTACTAGATTGCCTAAAGCATCGTAACGGTAACTGCTGGTTAAATCGCCAACCACCGTTTCGTAACGTGAACCCGCGCCGGTTAAACGCTGGTAGCTGACCTTCCTTAGGGTTTTACTGCTTAATTGGCCAAGAGCATCGTAATAAAAATACAGGCTGCGGTCTTTGGGGTTGCTCGCAGGCGCTAAATAGCCCTGCTCGGATGCGGTGGTTGCAACCGCGTATTGGACTTCATTGCTTAATAAACCAAATTCGTTGTAGGTGTAACTTGTTAAATAGCCTTCCGCATCGACGCTCGCTGTCTTCTGGCCTTCGGTATTGTAATAGCTTCGGCTAATCGCCCAGTCATCCTCTGAGAGCTTCACCGCAGAGAGGATTGTCTCACCAAAGGCGTTGTAGTTAAATCGGATCGTCGGGCTTAACTGCTGGTACTTGCCTGCTCTGGCATTGTAGCTAAGGAGCACGTCTTTGCGGCTTTCGATTAAACGGTTTTCGTTGTCGTATGAATACTGTTCATGGCGGTCTTGCTCACTCACTGTCACCGCCTTTCTAATGGCGGCAGCGCTGTAGTCCCCATAATTAGCTGCGAGTGGCGTGCTAAAGCTCGTCTTTTTCGTCACGTTATCAAACGCGTCATACTTGTACTCACACACCCCTCGGTTAGCATCTATCGCATACGCCATGCGACCGTCTTGGTCGTAAACAAAATACCGGGTATTCCCTGCGCGGTCACAGCTTGCAATCAGCTCGCCAAAGGCGTTGTAACGGTTAGTTTCTGTGAGTGTTTGCATGCTTTCTGAGCGGCTGTTGTTTGCTGCTTCCCCAACGCTATTGACCATCCTGTCGGGGTAAATGCTTGCCAGTTTGCGGTGATTGGCATCGTAGGTGTAGTGAACGCACTGGTTAATCCCGTCTGCGTCACGAATCACCGTAATCAGATTACCAAAGCTGTCGTAGCGGTTGCGTGTGATGATAGCGCGCGACTCTTCCACCAGGGTCGTGCTCCGCCAGGTGCTGACCGTCATTACTGGAGAGATGGTTTCTATCAACTGGTTGGCCTCGTCGTAACGGTAGCTCCAGCACGCTGATTTGGCGTCAAGTTTACTTAGTACGTTGTTGTTCTTGTCGTAGGTATAGCTTGTCGGGTTCCCGAGTGCGTCAGTTTTTTTAAGTAGTCTGCCCGCCGCGTCGTATTTGTAAGCCGTGAGATGGTCTAACGACTTGTCCAACCCTAGCGCTTCGGTAATACTCTTTTGATTATACAGGCTCGGTGAAACTACCTGGGCGTGCGCTATTTCAGCCAGCACGTTGCCTGCTGCGTCATAACGACGCTCCACCACGTGCCCTGTTGCGCTAATGCGGTAAATTTCTCGTCCACCGTTGTCGTAGACAAAACGGGTAAGGCGGTCGTTAGCGCTTGCGTGCAAGCAGCTTGCCCAGTGCTCGCTTTTTAGTGACTCGGTACTCAAGGGCGTGGCGTACTGAGTGGTTGCACTGAGATTTCCCATCTCGTCGTATTGATAAGCACAAGCAATCCCCGATGAGCTGACCTTTGCCAATAGACGCCCTGCCAAGTCGTACTGATAGCGGCTGCTTTGGTCTTTTTCAGTATCTACCTGTTTACTAGCCTGAATATGAGTTAAGGAGTAATCAAGCTGGTTCTCTTTCAAGCTCAATGGATGAGCAAAACGCGTTTCTTTAATCACTTGTCCTGCACTGTCGTATTCGTATTCGCTCAGTTGCCAATCTGGGCTTATTTGGAAGCGCAGTTGATTTAAGCCGTCGTAAGCAAAGCAGGTGGTGCGGGAATCCTTGCTAAAGGCTGGAACAGGTCGTGCACCCTTTTTTAATTCACTTAACGCGCAAGGAATAGCATTGATTTCTTTGGCGATGAGGTTGTCGTTGGCATCGTAGGTGTATTGCGTTACATAACCCAAACCGTCGTAAAATAGCACCAGGCGGTTTTGTGTGTCGTAATCAAAAAATTGATAATGGTCATTATTACTATCTGGTTGTAACGCAGCAATCAGACTTGATTCATCAAAATAACGATTTCCGCTAGCAATCCGATTGGCGTAGGTAATCGTTTGCTTTTCAGAACCTTTGATGCCGTAACAATGCTCTGTCACCACCCCACGAGCATCGATGCGATAACGAAGTTGATTATTGGCATCGTACACGTATTGCGTGCGCTGTTGGTTGGCATCGGTTTCTGCAATAAGATTGCCGTTGTTGTCGTACTCGTAACGGGTGCAAAGCTGCAAGCCGTCTGGATCAATCGTCATCGACAGGCATTGCCCGAGGGGATCCCATTCATAAGCCGTTGCTTTGTTGGCGCTTGTTTGACGCGCGAGCAAGCCGTCTTCTGTGTAGGTAAATTCCGTAATCAGATTTAAGCCTTTAGGGTCGAGGCATTTTTTAATCAGGTTACCGCGCGCATCGTAAGTAAATTGCGTGCACTGTCCGTTATCAATCACTTGCAGCTGCCGGCTTAAGCCATCATAGGTGTAGGTGCTAATTCGATTTAATCCCTGGGGATCAATGGTTTTACTTAGCACCCGATTCTCGGCATCGTACGTGTATTGAGTCACTTTCCCGCCTCGGTCTTCCTGAAATAGCAAACGCCCTTCAGCATCGTACTGATAACGGGTAGTACTGAGCTCCGGGCCATCCACCTGAGTTAATTGCCCTCGTGCATCGTACTGATAACGAGTGGTGTTTTGATTGCCATCGGTTATCATAATCTGATCGCCAAAGGCGTTAAATTGCGTTACTACAATAGAGTCCGCTCGCTCAAGCGTTAAGGTATTGGTTTGGTCGTCATAACTGTAGTCACGCTGAGTCTTATCCTCAACGCTTAGTAGACGGCCAAACGCATCGTACAACATGACTTTTCTGCCATGTAAAGGGTTATCAATCAGAATTTGCTCACCCCGTTTACTCAACCAATAAGTGCTCACGCCCTGTCGACTATCTACGGTTTTTATCAACCAGCCAAACGCATCGTAATCGCTTGTACTCGTTTTATTAATGCCGCCGTCGTCCTCGATACGCACGCGCTCTAAGCCACGCCGGTCGTAATCGTAGCTCGTTATCATCTCGCGGTTGATGCCGCGGGACGCGATGGTTTGTTCAAGCTCACCAAAAGCATTGTAGTGGGTAGTGAATGCGCCGCCGCTCCCCTGACGTTTGCAAGTCAAAAGACCTAGACTGTTGTATTCGTAGTGAGTGACGTCATCAAAACGCGCATCTTGCGCATACTGCAGGTATTGTTGCAGCTGCTCGCAAGTTGGTAGAGCACCCCCCACCCAGCACGCGCTATAACGAATGGTCGTTTCAACTTGCTGAAAAACATTGTAACGAGTTTCAGTCACGGCGCCCGCGGCACTTAGCGTGTAAGTTAGCAGCCCAGAATCATTGTAAAAATAACGACTGCTTTGGTTTAAGGCATTGGTTTTGCTGAGCAGGCGACCTGCAATGTCATACGTGTAACGCAGGCCGTGTTGTTGCCAAACGGCCTCAACGTCCGTATCGCCTCGCTCAAGGCAAGCCACACCCAGGGCGTCCAGGCTTTGAATGACACGCCCTTGCGCGTCATAACGATAACGTTGCCCGCGTGCTTCATGGGTTTTGTAGTCCGTAGTGGTTTTGCTGATGACCAAGCCACTTTCATTGTAGGTATAATTGATAACCAACCCGTTGTAAGCTTTTTCCTCTATCAGCTGATTTAAATCGTTGTAGCGGTACTGAGTCCGATGGTCGTTGGTGTGCGCCTTAGGTCGTATTGCATCCAACGTGGTGGCATCAGAAGGAATAAAACCGTAATCTAGCTTTGTATAATAACAAATGGTATCCGTTAATAAACCACAAGCATCGTAATGATATTCCGTCAGATAACCTTCAGCATCAATGTCTACAATTTTTAAGCCCGCTGCGTTGTACAGGCTGTAATGGTGGATATCTTTGTTCTTAGCACTTGCAGGCGCATCGACTTGCCAATCGCCAGTGCGGTTAACGTCTGCCTTGTTCGCATACTGGCAGCGTTCTACCAAATGGCCAAGTGAGTCGTAACGGTAAGAGACGGTACCTCCTTCACCATTAATTTCGCCTTGCAGACGCCCTGCTTTGTCGTAATAGTAATTGATTTGACGATCGTTTTTGCTCGCTACTAATACAATCTCATCGAATGATAGTCGCTTCGTTGGCAAAAAATTACTTAGACGATTAGCGTAAGCAGTTTTGGCAATCACCCGGTTTTGCGCGTCATATTGGTAGCCAATTACTGCCCCTTCAGCATCGATTTGCCAGGCTATCTGGCCATAGTTGTTGTACACCACCTGACTAATGCAGTCGTCCTTCATGGTCGTGGGCTTTATCGTTGCCCAGTCCGGCAGGGATGTGTCGCTGTATTGTAGCGTCAGGCGCGTTTGGTATTGATGCGTTAGCACGCAGTGACCATCGTCATCGTAAAGGTAGTCTGTTGCCAATCCGTTGCTAGCGACCTGCGCTTCCAAACGACCCTGGGCGTCATAAAAGAAGTACGCGCTTTTCCCTTCGACATCGGTCTCAGCAATCAGGCGCGAGGCGGCGTCATAACGGTATGTGATGCGCCCGTAATCGTGTGCTGCATCCAGGCATTGCGACCACAGCAGTAAGCCGCTGTGATCGTAGGTCTCGATGGTTTGCAAGCCATTGGCCGCCGTTTTAATGACGCGTTGATGGGTGTCATCGTACTCCACGCGTTGTTCGTGCTGCTGGTTGTCCAGGGTGCGTAGTAAACGCCCCAGGTCATCGTAAAAATAGTAGCAATGACTTAGGCCACTGGCAGTCGTGAACGCTTTTTCTACGAGCCTGCCTGCCGCATCAAAGCGGCTGTAACTAACGAGCGCGTCGTTTGTCTGTACGCCCTCACCCTGTTCATTCACTTGCGTGTAATGAATCTCCTCGGTCAATCCCCCTCGCCAATCGTAGCGATAACTGATTAAACTCACGGCCTGCTGAGCTTGCAGAGCACACCAGCTCGTCATCTCAGCAAGGGACACGTCAGTCTCTACGTTCAATCGACCGCTCAAATAGGTACGGCTTGTCGTGCACAGCCCGTCACTGTTGTAACGGTATTCGGTCACCGTGCCGTCAGCACTCACTTCAAAACGTAAATGTCCTTTTTCATCGTACACAAAGCGCTTTGTGAGAGCTTGGCTTGGATAGTGCTCACCATTAAAAATCTGGTATCGCGTTTCCGTGAGCACCCGATGCTCGACATCATAACTTCGGCAGAGCCAATCACCAGAAGGCGACTCCACTCGCGTGCAGTCCCCTGCTTCGTTGTAGAAAAATTCCCAGCGTTGCGTGCCCTCCACCACCCGAGCAAGGCGCTTGCCCTCGTAATAATACCGGACGTGGTAATTGGCGGGGCCATCAATACCCGTTAAACGAGCCTCAGCATCATAAAAATAAGTCCAGGCCTCACCTAAATCGTTAGTGATAAGCGTTTGCCCCGTCATGTACTGGTAGCGGCTGACTCGCCCCTCACCGTCCACAAGACGTATCACTCGCCCTTCCCCATCGTAATCCAGGTGCAACAAGGTACCGTCCGATTGACGAATGTCGCTGATTAAATTTGAATCCCCCGCGTATTCGTAGCTTATCCAGTAGCATTTCCCATCGCCAAGGTCGCGGCTCACTCGGCTTACGCGCTGATGCGCGTCGTATTCGTAAGTCAGGTGATGAGCCGTCTCGCCTGCACTTTGAAACGATACTTCAGCTAGCAAGCCCTGCTTAAACGTCCAGGTAATCCGCTGCTCACCGTTGTTGTCCGTCAAACTTGCCAATTGGCCGTTCTGGTAACTCACCCGAATTAAATGCCCGTCCCGGTCGCTAATAGCCGTTAGTTGCCCCTCCTTGCTGTACACGCAACGTCGTTGGCCAGTACCCTCTTCGTATTGCCACCCACCTTCGACAAGCGTTAATCGCGCACTACTCCCATCGTTTGCCAAATACATCTGCCAACGGCTGTCCAAAGTAAACAGACTCTCGTGTCCGTCTTCATCAATCCGCTTCATGACAGTGCTTGACGCTTCGTCAATAATAAGGCGTGTCTCCAGGTTAAAACGCCAACCACCCCCTGCAGCGCGTGAATTGTAGCTCTGGAATAAATCAATGTCCCCACTTGTGTCCCTTAAAAAACCATCCGCCTGCGTCAGCCATACATTACCTGTTGCCGCATTCACATACACCGATTCGCCGCCCTGGCCTAAACCCGAAACACCCTTCGGGCCATAACCACCTAATTGTCCTAATGAGGAGCCATGTCCGCCTAATCCCGTGCCTGTAACTATCTGTGTCATTTTGCTTCCTGTTACTTATTGTTTTTTATCCGTGATGGTTAGACTGTTTATTAATTCATGATGGTTAATTTTAAAGGCAATATTTTTGATCTGCCTCCTGGTATATTTTTGATGGTAATGAATATTGTCTGTGTAGACCCAAGCTTGTCTGGAACACTATCTACAAGTAATTTATTGCCTTCAATGCGCACCCACGCTGGGTTGTTATACCCTTCTGCAAGCTCTATGATGTATGGAATGTCGCTATATGCCGGATACACGTCTCGATTGGCTACAAAATCATGAAAATAAGGTTGCCCCACGTAAGCCAAAGGCAATTGTGGATTGTCAAGATGAAAACGGGGGGTTTGTTTACTATCAATCTTTATTTTTAAGGGAATGGTAATTGGATCAGAATTACCACCTATCGCAGTGTTAGCATGAAGAGTAATTATATATTCCTGACCTACTGCATTTTCTGGAACTAAACCTGTTAGCTCCATAAGGTTCCATGATGACACGCTTAACCAGGCGGCCTTTGGTTCTACTTTATCAATAATGACCTTTAAATTATCGTCCGCAGTGGGATCGCTGATATATTGACGAAGATCACCATGTAATCCGTTACCCGCAGCCCCAGTTAATTCAATCCCCTTAGCAATATTCGGCTTTTTAGCCGGATCAAAGGCTACGGGAATTTCAATGGTCAGGGGTAGCGAATCGCCGCCGGTGTTGGAGGATGCGATGAGCGTTACTTTTAGTTGTTGACCGGCATCAGACGGGGGGACGCGGCCTTGCAACAGGGTTGCATCATGCTCATTGATATGCAGCCACTTGGGGTGGGGTTGACGGGTGTCGATACGGAAATTAATCTGATTGTTTACTGTAAAGCCAGCTGTTGGTTCGAGTAAAGCCATTAAATGTAATTGGTATTTTTGCTCAGGCATTGCGCTGGCGACACTGAAATAATTTTTGAATACGGGTTTGTCTTTTAGGTCGACTCCCACCTCAATCTGTAGCTCACGGGAAGCTGTCGTTACGTTGCCGTTGGTAGCGCTGACAGAAAAAACGTAAGGGCCTGTGCGAATGGGTTTCCCTGTAATTTCCAGCTTGTCCGGACTAAAACGCAAGCCATCTTGCTCCGTGGGCGTCACCTTCATGATGGTAGGCAACATAATCGGTGCGAGAAGCGGCCCTACCCGTTGTGACTCCATTGGTAATACATAGATATCCTGGCAAGCCCCATGTTTGTAATGCACTCCCCATTTCCAACAGACCTGTATGGTAACACCAGGGCCATAAGCGACTGCTCCAATCGGATAGGTGTCTGGATCCACATCAAAATGCAACAGGCAACTCTGTAAAGACGTCAGCTGAAATTGTGTAAGTGCGCAATCATCAGGCCTGTTAGCAATTTGATTTATGCCGTAAGGCAGCCCGACTATTCCAACACGAGTTCCTATAATACCTGCGGTACTACTGTCTTTATTCCAAAAGCGATTAGTAAGTCGATAACTAATTTCAGGGTGCGATACAGAGAAAAACGGCTTTAAGTGAATCTTAAAATCTAAATTGGCTCGAGCTTGTTGTATAGGAAAAGGATGTATTGACAAGGACAACGGCGCAGGCTGCTGAGCAAGGCCAATAGTCAGAAACCCTATAGGGCTAGGTGCGAAGGTTGAACTAATTGTGGGGCTATTACTAGCTACTACAACCCCTGAAAAAAACACAATTAACGCATTGATTCCATTCGCTTTTACAAAGCGATTCTGTTGGATTTTCATACAAATTTTCCTTACATTCCATTAGGCTTTCCAAGATTTCCAGGGCGAGAATAATAAAAAATACAGTTCTCGTCAATGCCAAATTTCAAGAAAAAAATATTTATTTTTTCCCTAAAAAAAGGCTTGCTTAAAATTTAAAGGTTTGATTTAATCAGCGCCGTTATTTGCGAATTAGTGCTATGGAAGATGGTTTCGCATGGATGACTAAAAGTTGCTCTTAAAGAATTAAAAATTAAAGACCCAGCAAGGTCTATATAAATGGAAAAATGGAACTATGGAAAATGTCTAACGATCTCGCTATTTATTTATCAAAACAATTGCTTTGGCAGGCGCTGCTTATTTCTTCGCCGATTGTTCTTGCAGCGTTGCTCTGCGGCTTGTTTGTTTCTATTTTACAGGTTGTCACTCAAATTCAGGATTCCACCTTGAGTGTCGCACCAAAAATTCTTGTTGTTATTTTAATGTTAATGCTTTGTGGCGGGTGGATGTTGCACTCCTTGGTCGACTTTGCCCGATCGATAATAAGCAACATCCCGACCGCCCTGGCTCATTCAGAGCAAACATTGGGAAAGACTTCCGTCCAAGCAGCGCCTCATCCGTTCTACAGACAACGTCTCTCCAGATCGTGGGAGAAAGCAATAATAATGAAGCGCTTTGAGAAGGTACAAGGATGATGACTTTCAGAGCAGCGCCACTCAGCACCCTGTTTCTGGTTGCCATCCGCCTTGGCACCGTGCTGCTGTTTTCACCGATTGAGGCCATTCGATTACTACCAATACACACAAGGCTTTTCCTGGTACTGATAGTAAGCTTGCTTGTAGTTGCTAACGTGTCATTTCCCTCCAGTGCTAACAATGAATTATCCTTGTTGTTAAGTGGTGTTGCTGAGTTCTGTAATGGATTAATCCTTTCACTTAGTCTTTATGCATGTTTTGCCGTCTTTCAAATTGCCGGGCAATTGCTTGATACCCAAATGGGCTTTAACTCGCTTGCCATCCTTAACCCTAGCGACCATTCTCACGAGCCCTTAAGCAGCCGATTGTTGCTTATGCTTGCCGTGTTATTCTTTTTTGCCCTCGAGGGCCACCACAAACTGCTTCAGGGTCTCACGCTCTCATTTAAGATAATTGCGCCCGGCGAGATCGCGCTGTTTAAGGGGTTCTCCCCGATTATTCAACAATTTTCATTCATGTTTTCGCTTGCTCTCCTGATAGCGAGCCCTGTGCTTGTTAGCCTGTTAATCATTGATATTTCAGCTGCAGTACTCACCCGTAACATGCCACAAATCAGCACCTACTTTCTTACATTACCCATTAAAATTCTGCTGGGCTTGTTTATCTTTGGCTTGTTGCTGAATTACGTGAGTCCACTCATTGAAAAAGCATTTCAAATGTGCTTCCACTCTATGAACCTGGTGATGTCATGAGTGAAAAAACGGAAAAGGCAACAC
>Ga0364915_10341_pt1 | contig 16834 bp, 11 predicted proteins | sample ExccelJu500001D4_3_FD_206958 | JGI IMG/M metagenome (GOLD analysis project Ga0364915, IMG submission 206958) | Enriched cells from Trout Bog Lake Hypolimnion, Wisconsin, USA - BchlTB.June25.5000.01.D4 | ecosystem: Environmental > Aquatic > Freshwater > Lake > Hypolimnion/Profundal zone | place... | reverse complement strand
GAACTGTTGTTAAGCAAACATGGCCATATGGCGCGCGGCGCGCCCTCCAAACCCAATTTTAACTGGCAAACTGGGGTGATTGGGAAAACCCTTTAGGTTATAGGTTACAGGAATAGCTGAAATACTGAAAACCCAATAGCCACTAGTATAAACATTGTTCTAGTTCATCATGCCGTTAGAATGGGTATATAATTAAAGTAGTAATTCTTTAACTTTCAGGGAATATAAGCAATGGATTTATTGCACTCGACTCTAGTTGACGCCTTAAATGATGCCGTAGAAAAAAAACCATCGGCTGTAGCCTTTTCTTTTTTTGATGACAACATAGCGATATCTATTACTTACCTTGAGCTAGTGACCCGGGCACATGCAACCGCAGCGGCAATTAAATCAACGACAATGGCTGGTGATCGAGTCGCCTTACTGTTTCCTGCTGGCATCGATTTTATTATAGCTTTTTTTGGTTGTTTGTACGCGGAAGTCATCGCAATACCCATTGAGCCCCCGGAAAATGCCAGCACTATGCTAACGTTACAACAAATTATCGAAAGCTCTTCGCCCTCTCTTTGTTTATCAACCACGCCGGTTTTTGAAAAATTAAGAAAACTACGTGCGAGTATACGTGTGCAGCAGATACCGGTTTTAAATAAACTAGTGAGGATTTTTGGTAATGAGAAATTTGATAACGCTTCGCCGCGATCTCATTTGGACTTAAAAAAATTAACATGGTTGATTACTGACAAGATTGATTCAGCTCATAGCGTGCGCTATCAACCCTGTGAAATTTATCCTAGAACTGTGGCGGTACTGCACTATACCTCAAATGCTTCAAGGCAAATGAAGGGGGTGCTGCTCACTCATGGTAATATTACGCACAACCTTGAAATGAATCGCGTGGATACTGGCATAAGTGCGAGCGATATTTGTGTCAGTTGGTTGTCTCCCTTTCATAGTAAGGGACTAATTCTCGGTATATTACAGCCTATTTACTCTCAAATTCCAGTTTATCTGATGTTGCCGTCAGCTTTCATAGAGCGACCCAACCGTTGGTTGGCAGCTATCACAAAATTTAAGGCGACTATCAGCGGCGCGCCTGCTTTTGCTTTTCAGCGCTGTATTGATGCGATTACACAAGAAGAAAAAAAAATGTTGGATCTAAGTGGTTGGAAGCTTGCATTTTTTAGCGGGGAATTGGTTTCTTCAAACATCTTTGAAAATTTTTACGAAGCATTTAAAGGCTGTGGTTTTAGAAAGGAAATTTTTTATCCAATCTATGGATTAACTAATGCCACGTGTTATGTCTTTGGTTCAACGCGAAATCAGGGCGCTTTAGTAAATTATGTAGATAAGGACGCGCTCTCTTTGAAACGAATAATTCAACGTTCTTCGCAAGTAGCAACAGCTCAGCCATTACTCAGTTACAGAAACAATATGAATTTTCAACAAGTAAAAATTATTAATCCCGCTACCCTGACCGAATGCGCTGACGGAGAGATTGGAGAAATTTGGCTACAAAGCCCCTCTGTTGCAGCAGGTTATTGGCAGTTACCTGAGGAAACGAAAAAGACTTTTCATAATTTTATTAATAAAGAGGGGCCATTTCTCTGCACTGGCGATTTAGGTTGTATGCAAGGAAACCAGATCCTTATAACAGAAGTAGATAAAGAAGTACTACAACAAGAGAGCATGGCAGCCTTTTCTGATCTGAAAAAACCCTTACCGGTGTCTGCTAATAAGAAGCAAAAAGAACAAAAAGCAAACGTGAGCATTAGTACTATTCCGAAATTCAAACCGTTTGTACCGGCTAAAACCTTGCATCCGGAGAAAAAAACATCTGAACCGCTCGCTAGCGTTTCAGTGGCTGTTCACAGCGCTATAGATTCAGACTCTGACACTAAGGGGCGTACGAGTTTACAAGACCACGACAGCGCGATTATTGGTTATAGTAGGAAAAGCAATTGGTACAACTTAATGTACCAGTTGCAACCCTTACCGCCGGTAGATAATACCGTAAAATCAGAAACCTGGTTAATTTTTTCCGGCGTAGAGGGCTTTGCTGTTAGTATTCAGAAGCAAGTAGCTGTAAGAAATATTCATGTAATAGAAGCGCGTTTTGATAGGGATTTTAATCCAGAAAACAAGGCACATATCCTTGCTATCCTTCAGGGACACTCAAGGGTGAATAAAATTATTTATTGTTCAGGAGAGGAGTATGTAAGCGAATTAGCGCTGTCACCATCGCAGATGCTCAATCACTTAGGTTTGAGTGCTGGTTACAATTCGACGTATGAATTGCCAGAAGCTCAGCAGGCGCCATTGAATAACTTGGATAAGTTCCCTACTTCAATTGAAAAAAATACCTTGAAATTACTCCTGTTTTTTAAAGCCATTTTTCGGGTTGAATTCTCAGACAATCCAACGCTTGTAGTCATTACTAAAGGTGCCTGTCCATTTAGATTTGATAGGGTAGATTCAACCTCTTTAGAAGATAATACGCTCGTACAAACGACGATGATTGATGTATTTAATACCTTTATTTCTGAACAACCACAATGGAGATGTCAACACATTGATTTAGATTCGTCTACTAGTTTCATAGAAAATGCACAACGGGTAAGTGATGAAATGCTTAGTACCAGGCAGGAGCTTCAATGCGTATATCGTCAAAATAACCGTTATATTGTCCAGCTAGTAAAGAAGGTAGATCATGCCAAAGAATAAACCCCGTTTAGACTTAGCTAAATTCATGAGTTACTTCAAATGGACTAGCTCCCCATTCCCTACATTGATATCGCATTTTAGTGGTTTTTTTAGCAATCACACGGCAGATCAAACCGTTGCGCCGAAATTCGATAGCCACTTTAAAGAAGAGCAAATAGCGATTATAGGATTAAGTTGCCGTTTTCCGGGCGGGGCAGAGGATGCTGCCGCTTATTGGAAAATGTTACGGGATGGAATAGACGGTATTGAGGAAATTCCAGCCAGCCGTTGGGATGTGAATGCGTATTATGATCCAAAATTAACTACCCCCGGCAAAATGGCTAGTCGCTTTGGGGGATTTATCCGTAATGTTGATCGGTTTGATCCTGATTTTTTTGGCGTGAGCGCTTGTGAAGCCGTCAGTATGGATCCACAGCAGCGTTTATTGTTAGAAATCTGTTGGGAGGCATTGGAGCATGCTGGTATTGCGCCATTGACGTTAAAAGGCAGCCAAGCGGGTGTTTTTATTGGTGTCTCTGGTAGTGATTATGGAACTCTCCTGCGCCAACAAGGCGGTGCACTATTAGATGATTATTATCTAACAGGAAATGCATTAAATATGTTGCCAGCACGTATAGCCTTTGTGCTTGGTTTGCATGGTCCTTGTATGGCGATTGATACGGCCTGTTCTTCTTCGCTGGTTGCCCTTCACGCCGCTTGTCAGAGCTTACAGCATCGAGAATGTTCGCTTGCGATAAGCGGCGGCACGAATGTGATTTTATTGCCTGAAACTACTATTGCCCTGTCGCAGCGGGAGCTACTGCTTTCCCCAGAAGGACGCTGCAAGGCGTTTGATAGCCAGGCTGATGGTTTTGTGCGGAGTGAGGGCTGTGGGGTTGTGGTATTAAAACGCCTTGCTGATGCCTTAAACGATGGCGACCCAGTTCTTGCGATAATACGCGCCTCAAGCGTGAATCAAGGGGGGCATACCAGTTTACTCACTGTACCTAATGCAAATGCTCAGGAGGATCTTATCCGAACCACTTTGGCTAAGGCGAAAATAAGACCGGAAGAAATTGATTACATAGAAACCCATGGCATGGGAATACCCCTAAATGATTCGATTGAAATGATGGCCTTAAATGCTGTATTTAGAGACTCTCACAGCGTTGATAAGCCCTTGGTGATAGGTTCAGTTAAGACAAATATTGGTCACTCGGAGGCTAGCTCAGGCATTGCCAGCTTAATTAAGGTGGTATTGGCGATGCGGAATAAAACCATTCCCGCTCATTTGCATTTTAAAGAGCTCAATCCTGCCATTAATTTATCAGCAATCCCAGCAACGATCCCAACTCAGGCAAGTCTATGGCTAAAACATAATAAAAGCCGGATGGCAGGGGTAAGTTCATTTGGGTATAGTGGAACCAATGCGCATGTTCTTGTAGAAGAAGGGATGTCAACACCTCATGTTACTAGTCTGGTAGAACGGCCTTTGCACGTTTTGGCGGTGTCTGCCAAAACGGTACCTGCTTTACATGCGTTAGTTGAACGTTATCAGGAATTTTTTAAACGGTATCCAGAGGCAGAATTAAGCGACATTGCATTTTCAGCCAATTCAAGCCGCGTTCATTTTGCAAATCGCATCGCTGTGATTGCTAACAATTTACAGGAATGCAGCGAAAAATTACGCGACCTTGCCCTTTCTGATGACGAAAGGCCATTGCCTATATCGCCTCCAAAGATTGCTTTTTTATTTACAGGCCAAGGAACACAATATTCTGGCATGGGCAAGGAGCTTTATGACACCAACCCTGTCTTTAAGAAAAGTATAAATTATTGTGAATCATTTCTGCATAGATATTTGGATGCACCGTTAACAACGTTATTGTTTTCACCGGATTACGCTGCAAAAATTGATCAAACAAAGTATGCACAATTGTGTTTGTTTGCATTTGAATACTCGTTGGCATTGGTTTGGATGAGTTGGGGAATTAGGCCTGATTTTGTGATGGGGCATAATATTGGTGAATACATTGCGGCAACCATCGCCGGTGTTATGAGTCTTGAAGACGCGTTAACATTAATTTCAGATCCAAAGGCAGCAGCGATTCCTAAGAACGCAAAAAAAATCACATACAGGGATCCGGAAATTCCGTTCATTTCAAATTTGACAGGTCAAGTAGCGGCGCCTGGTTTTATCAATGCGGATTACTGGAACAGCCATGCACGCGGATCGATAGATTTTAAAGACAATCTTGCTACTCTAGCAGCGTTTAAATGCAATATTTTTCTTGAAATAAGCCCACAGCCGACCTTACTTAATTTAGACAATGAACTGATCACAGAAAGTCAATCACTATGGCTGCCTTCGTTGCAGCGTGATCGTGGAAATTGGGCGGTTTTACTTGAAAGCCTTGCAACACTGTATCAGCTCGGAGTGGATGTGGACTGGCGGGGTTTTGACAAGCCTTATCATCGCCAACGTATTGATATACCAACGTATGCCTTCCAACGGCAGCGATATTGGCCGACCACGGTTTCTAAGGTGTCCCAAAGGACGTTTGATAAGAATAGTAAGGCAACTCACTATCAACTGGACAATAAGGAACTGTATTATGAGTTGGCATGGTTGCCCCAGCCTTTGGATGGATTATCCAATTGTCTGCTTACAGGTCACTGGCTAGTATTGACGGATCAACCAAGCTTGATTACAGCGTTACAAAACCGCGGTGCAACCTGTGTAACTGCAACACATCACGACAAGTTTAAACGAATTTCAGCCACTAAATTTACAGTTAATTTTTTTGAAAAAGACACGTTTTTGAAACTGATGAAGTTCATGAAAGACTATACGCTGCAAGGGATTATTTATGCACAGTCGCTTGATGCCTCTAATGAGTCCTGGCAGGAAGAGTTGCCGCTAATTACTGCAGGTTTTTTGCATTTGGCTCAAGCTGTCTTGTTGGTATTTCCGAGTGAATTACCTCCTATCACTATGGTAACGCTTGGCGCTCAAGCAGTTAAAACAGGTAAACTGTGTACTTTGGCCGCAGCGCCGCAAATTGGCTTAAGGCGTGCGCTGCTTGTAGAACATATGGAGTTAATTTGTAGACATATTGATTTAGACAGAGAAGTAACTTATAAGAAAAATTGGGCAATGCTTCTGGATGATTTAAGTTTAAATAAGGAAGAAGATCAAATTGCTTATTCAGGAGGCAAACGATATATTCTGCGCCTTAATCAGGCTCGTACCCTTCACAACCCAACGGTACCGATTCGGTTTGATGCAACGGCCAGTTATTTGATCACTGGCGGATTAGGGGGGTTGGGATTAAAAGTAGCTGAGTTCATGGTGAGCAAAGGCGCACGCCATATCGTGTTACTAAATCGACGTTTTCCTACGCCAGAGGTAGAGGCTGAAATTCACAAATGGCAATCACAAGGCATAGAGATTGAGATAGTGAGCTCTGACGTGGCTTCTCCGGATGCAATTGCCACTTTATTCACGGAATTTGGGTCGAAATGGCCAGTTCTTAAGGGAATTTTTCACACGGCAGGCATTCTTGCTGATGGTACAGTCCTGAATTTGACCTGGCAAAATTTTATGGACGTATTTATAGCAAAAGTTACTGGAACCTGGAATTTGCATTACTATAGTCAGGATATTCCATTGGATTTTTTTGTTACGTTTTCGTCAGTAGCTGCTGTGTTTGGCGCTACTGGACAGGCAAATTATAGTGCAGCAAATGCTTTCATTGATAGTTTAGCCTATTGCCGGCGCGCGAGCGGGATGTCTGCTTTAACTATGAACTGGGGGCCTTGGGCGGGCACTGGGACTGCTGAGAATATAAAAGAATTAGCAGCCATTGGCATGACGCCATTATTACCTGCTGAAGGAATCAAAGCACTGGAGGTACTCATGCAACAATCGACGCTTACCCAAGGCATTGTGGTAAGAATGAATTGGAAGCGTTTCGCAAAACAGTTGCCAAAAAGGTCAAAATTTTTTTCACACTTTGTAGGAAATAAGAGTCCAACAGAAGCGAATGTTCAGCCTGAACAGAAAAAATCGCTGGATACAATTTCTAATAAAGAAGAATTAAGCGCAGCAGAATTGGCTGCTCTGTTACGTAAAAAATAGAGGTTAACAGCGTAATGTTATCCCCCATCATTGGCTACAATTACCCTTCAAAGGAGCGAGTTAAATGCGTTTTATAAGCTGTATTATTGTTAGCACCTTGTGTTTTTCTTCAACAATATTTTCTGCTGATACTAAAACCCATAAAGCTAACTCACCAGAGGCGCTGCACTTAAATTGGCTGGATACCAGCGTTTCAAAAGACCAAGATTTTTATTCCTACGCTAATGGTACATGGAAAAAACAAAATCCAATCCCGCCAGCGTATTCAAGTTGGGGAACGTTTTCTATTCTGGATCAGCGGGCCCAGAAAATAATTCATACCATGCTTATTGAGGCCGCTGCCAACAAAACAGCCAAAGTTGGCAGCATCGCGCAAAAAGTAGGGGATTTTTATTACAGCGGCATGGATGAAGCCTCCATAGACCAGCTTGGTGCAAAACCCTTGCAAGCAGAGTTTGATCGTATTAATTCCATTAAAAATTTGAGTGATTTACAAACGGTCATGACGGAATTGCAGCTACTAGGTGTTGATGTATTTTTTGGTTTTGGCAGCATGCAAGACTATAAAAACAGCAAAGAGATGATTGGCGTTGCGGAGCAAGGCGGGCTAGGTTTGCCAGACAGGGATTATTATCTTAAGAACGACAGCAAATTTAAACAGATTCGGGAAGCTTACGTGAAACATATCGCCAAGATGTTTGAATTACTGGGTGATGCACCTGTTATTGCTGCTGCCGAAGCAGATGTTGTTATGACTATTGAAATGAAATTTGCCAAAGCATCCATGTCGCAAACAGAGCAGCGTGACCCACATGCAGTGTATAACGTGAAAGGAATTAGGGAATTAAACGGATTGACGCCAGATTTTTCTTGGCCGCAGTATTTTACCGCCATTGGTTTGCCTAAAATTAAACGTATCAATGTAGCGATGCCCGAGTTTTTTAAGAAGATGAACAAACAGTTGCGTCGTGTTGCTCTTGATGATTGGAAAATTTATTTGCGTTGGCATTTGCTAGATGCGTTTGCCCCCTATCTATCCAAGCCCTTTGTTAACCAATATTTCCGGATGGTATCTACGTTGACGGGTGCTCAAAAACTATTGCCGCGATGGAAACGCGTGGTCAACACAGAAAATGCTGCTTTGGGATTTGCGATTGGAAAATTGTATGTCGAGAAGTATTTTTCGCCCAGTGCAAAAGAGGAAGTTTTGGCTATTTTGAAAAATATCCGTCAAGCTTTAAAGGAAGATTTAGAAACATTAAATTGGATGACACCCAGAACGCGTCAAGCTGCATTGAAGAAATTGGCGTTAATGGAAGAGCGTGTTGGGTATCCAGACAAATGGTGGGACTACTCCGAGTTATTTATTGATAGAGGGCCTTATGTACTCAATGTCATTCGAGCCAATACCTTTTTGATAAAACGTTCACTTAACAAAATTGGCAAACCGGTGGATAGAAGCGAATGGGGTATGACACCACAAACGATTAATGCCTACTATGATCCATCCATGAATAATATCAATATTCCAGCGGGTATCTTACGAGCACCTTTTTTTGATCCTTCAGCGCCTGCTGCAATTAATTACGGCGCGATTGGTTTTGTTATTGGTCATGAAATGACGCACGGCTTTGATGATCAGGGTGCTCAATTTGATGGCAATGGCAATTTAAAAAACTGGTGGACGGCTGAGGATTTAAAGAAATTCCAAAATGCTACCAATTGCATTGTTAATCAATTCTCACAGTATAAAGTAGCAGGAAATTTGGCGGTGCAAGGTAAGTTGGTTGTCGGCGAGGCGACAGCTGATTTAGGCGGTTTAACCTTAGCTTTACATGCCTTTCATGCTTCAAAAGCGTATAAAAGCGCGAAAACAATTGATGGTTTTACGCCTGACCAACAGTTTTTTTTAGCAGCAGCGCATATATGGGCAGCTAATGTTCGCCCTGAACAAGCTCAAAATCTTGTGACCACGGATCCGCACCCACCGATGCAGTATCGAGTTAATGGAAGCTTTGCCAACATGCCGCAATTTCAAAGAGCGTTTGCAACTTCTCAACCTAGCTCAATGATAAATTCTAACCGATGTGTTATTTGGTAAGCGATTTGTTGAAACGAAAGGGGGGTATTGTGCTAAAATAGCGCGCTCGTACTAACAGTTAGGTAAGAAATGAAGTCATTTGTAATCGTTGCGTTCTATAAATTTGTTATGCTCCCTGACTTTGCATTAATGAAAGAACCCTTGTTAAAAGCTATGAAAGAGTATGAAATTAAGGGAACAATAATTTTAGCAAGTGAGGGGGTCAATGGCAGTTTTAGTGGTGAAAAAGAACCAGTACGGCTATTAATAAGCCATTTAAAAAACTATCCAGGTTTAGATGATTTAATTTTTCGCGAAACCTTCGATGATCTTAATCCATTTGATAAGGCTAAGGTCAAACTTCGCAAGGAAATTGTAACCATGGGGGAAGAAAACATTTCTCCTCTTGAAATGAGTGGAACACGTGTTAGCCCAGAGGCCTGGAATCAGTTAATCACTGACCCTGATGTCCTGATTATAGACACACGGAATGAGTACGAAGTTAGTCTTGGAACATTTAAAGGCGCCATTGATCCAAAAACGGATAATTTCAGAGATTTTCCTGATTACGTTCACAAGCACTTAATTGATAAAAAAAATAAAAAAATTGCGATGTTTTGTACAGGTGGAATACGCTGTGAAAAATCAACTTCTTATTTAAAAAAAATGGGATTTAACGAAGTATATCAACTTCATGGCGGTATTCTTAACTACTTGGAAGTCGTGCCACAAGAGCATTCTCTGTGGGAGGGAAATTGTTTTGTATTTGATGAAAGAATGGCCTTAGACAGTCAATTACAAAGTCTTCCAAAAGGTACAATTGATAGCGACTGGAAACACAAAAACAAGAAGAAATAAGTAAATTGCAGCTACTTATTTGCAGCTTGGATCAGTTTGTAATCTACACTAAAGGAGGTAGTTCTGAATCCTTGAAACGGCATTTAAGGAATTATAACCAACGTCCTGAATTGCTAATTAGAAATTTTAAACTAACTGCTATCAATAACCCTGCAATTATCGAACAAATCAAATCGCTATTAGAATGTTTAGGTATTCCAAAAAATAAGTGGAAAAACTATTTTGACTTAAATTTAACAATATATGTTTTTTTACAAAAATTGAGTCAAGAAGGGCATGTTCAGGTTACTTATATCCTAAGCAAAATTGATGAAATAACCGAGATAAAAAAATCACACCTAATACTGGGTGCTTCTTTCCTGGGAACCTTGGGGCTTTTATTAGCGGCCCCTTTTTTTCCTAGCCTACTACTGATAATAGGAGGATTTCTATCCTTAGCGGTCACGTTTCCCATACTGGGCCTGCTTTTTAGTATAGGTGTAGCCGCTTATCAAATCTGTAACAATCTTGTTGATAAAAAAAACCCATTTTTTGATCGTGCGCGCGATATTTCCTTTAGAATCGTAAAATTTTCCCTCACAGTGATTGCTTATAGTCTTTTGATCGCCAAAGCCGTTGTAATGACCTCGTTAGCAGCAGCTTTTTTTCTGTTTTCTACCTTGCTTGATGTGGTAAAAGAAGTGTTGTGTTTGGTTCAAGAATCATTACGCTATAACAATAAACAAACTATGGAGGAGGCAGATCCTTTAACTAGTAATCGAACTTCTATCCGACATGAGTTCAGATATAAAAAACATAGGGATGCTGCAATTATTAATCTTCTAGCGACTATTGTTTTAGTAGGTATTTTGATGACTGGCTGGTTTGTGCCTGGATTTTTGGTGACCGTCGGCTTAGCTGCAGCAATGATTTTGACTCAAGGGATTAAATATTTAGCGTTAAGAAAAAATGAACAATTAAAGAGAGAGCGTTTACAGGAGCAGTTAAACGAGGCAGAAAAACGCCATTTCAAAGCAAAATCTCAAGAATTTGAGAATAAAGACAGTTACTCATCTCAAAAGGATAGTGATTTTCCTAGTGAGTTTGCCTATGGACAGTCGTCAGGAAATACTAGTACAAAACCTTCTTCTAGCTATCAGCGGACCCCCTCCCCAGCAACAGGTCGATTTTCTTTTTTTCACCGCGATTTACCCTCAGGCAAGGATAGTGATAAGGCATCCTGTACTAGGCAACGTCCCTAAAGCTGATTAATTTCTTGATTTCGTTTGGTATTTGTTGCGACGACAGGGTTTATTTGTAACGCCTCTTCCAGTAATTTTTTATTAATATAAAGAAAATCCATTTCCGGATTATTTTGTGGCGCGTACAAAAGGATGTAGGTATTATCTTTCTCAAATTTTGCTTCTTTATTGCCATCAAACGGAGCGTTTTTGTACACAAGCGTGTATTTTTTACTTAGACTAGTAAAGATTTCTTCAAATTTTGAGCTAGGCAGCGACATTTGCACTATTTTTAAAACGCCATCACCCGAAAAAGCCGCTTTAGCAGATATCAGCCCTTCAAAATCGATGTTTTTAGGATCAATATCAAAGGCTTCCAGGCCATTATTTTTGTTGATGCCTAGAGGCGTTACCGGATATTTGCTTTTGAGCTCTTCGGCCGTGGTTGTATTGAGTACTAATCCAAAAGGGGCGGGGTCAGCATGAACAGCGCCTGCTACAAATGCAAATAGCAAAGTAGCCTGGATGCAGCGAAGCGTAATCCGGGAATTCGGTGCCACTGCTCCCGGATAACGCTTCGCTGCATCCAGGCTACTGTTCTTTTTCTGGTTAGGTATAAGGTTCAAAAAAGCCTCTTTATTCATTGGTCAGTTTCCCCCCATCTTCGCACAAGGCCAAGCTCAATATCAAACAAATCTAAAACTCTACCGACACTATGGTTAACAATATCGTCAATAGTTTCAGGTTTATTATAAAATGCTGGAACCGGTGGCGCGATTATAGCGCCCATCTCGGTCACTTGAGCCATATTTCTAATATGCCCTAGATGAAGAGGCGTTTCCCGAGCCATTAATACCAGTTTACGGCGCTCTTTTAAAATAACGTCAGCAGCACGGGTTAATAAATTGCTGGTCGTGCCTGAGGCGATGTCTGCTAAAGTCCGCATCGAGCAGGGCGCAATGATCATACCTAATGTTTTGTATGATCCACTAGCGATTGACGCCCCAATGTCAGTAATTTTATAGTATTTATCTGCTAATAAATGGATCTCTTTCACCGATAACCTAGTTTCGTAAGCACAGGTCTGGACAGCAGCGCTCGACATTATCAAATGTGTTTCTATGTCACTATGTTGTAAGCACTCCAGCAATCGAATGCCATATAGTATTCCAGATGCACCACTAATCCCGATTAGGAGCCGATGGATTTTCATAAATAGTCACCGTAGAAAAAATAGTTTGAACAAGATTCTTGAGTTGAGCTTCAAGTTTTTCATCAATTACAACCCGCATATCCTCAAAAAGCCAGACTAAATAACAAATTGCATGCGTTTCATTTTTTGAAGCATGTTTTTTTTGTTTATTTTCAAAACAAGAATAAAGGAGATGTTGCTGATAAGTTTCAGATATAATTTCATCCATTAGCACTTGTTGAGCAAAGTCATTTATCCAAGGGGCATCACGGGCAAGCGATTTAACCCATCGACGAGTTTGGCGGAGAGATTGAGTCACGTTGCTGTGCCAATTATCAATTTTATGACAAGTTTCCAATAATTCATCTTGCGAAATATCTTCTACACTATAGGCAAGCCAGCAGCACAATAACAATAAATTAACATTAGCATTGTAGCTTTCCTGCAAAGATAAACAGGCAGTTTTAACGGGATTATTCTGATAAACAGCAAGAGAGAAACGCCAAAATGCATTGTCTAGTTGGTAAATTAATGCAGCATTTGTAGTCATCGTGGATTAGCCATCAGCGCGTTGGCAACTTTCGATTGATTTTTTCGTTTTAGGGCTTTGCATATCATATCTCCAGCAGCTACAACTTTGAAAATATCAACGCCGGTTTTAATCCCCAGGCCATGCATTAGATAGAGAACATCTTCGGTTGCCACATTACCCGAGGCGCCACGCGCATAAGGGCAGCCACCGAGACCGGCAACCGAGCTATCAAAACGCTTAATCCCACACTCCAGGGAGGCTACAATGTTAGCAATCGCCTGGCCGTAAGTATCATGAAAATGCATGGCTAATTGAGTCTCCGGTAACAGGTTTAAAACACTCTTAATTGTGGCTTTCGTTTGTTTAGGGGTACCTACGCCAATAGTATCACCAAGGCAAATTTCATCAACACCCAAGGCCTTAAGACGTTTTGCGACCGCTGTAACTTGTGCCGGTTTAATTTCTCCTTCATATGGGCAACCAAGCGCACAGGAAATATAAGCTCTCACATGAATACGTTGCGTTTTTGCTAAATCAACAACGGGTTTAAATCGCGCAATGCTCTCGGCAATGGAGCAGTTAATATTGCGTTGATTAAATGTTTCACTGGCCGCGGTAAAGATGGCAATCTCTTTAACATTGCATGCCAGAGCTTTGATCATACCACGTTCATTCGGTACAAGGGCTGAAAAATGCATAGAGAGTGGCTTATTGATGCCATTAAAAACAGCTTCATTGTCTGCTAGTTGTGGAATAGCTTTTTCTGATACGAAGCTTGTTACTTCAATATGTTTTAAGCCGCTTTGACTCAGTTGATTGATTAAATCTATTTTCGTTTTTGTCGCTACAAACACGGATTCATTTTGTAAGCCATCACGTGGGCCTACTTCAACTATTGTAACGTGCTGCGGGTAGTCCATGTTGCTAGTTCCCTAATGGTTGGCGCACTCGTCAAGCGTAAGTAGTTCTGCGCCCTCACTGACCTGAGCGCCAATTTCATAGAACAGCTCCGCAAAAATACCATCTCGAGGTGCGTGAATAGTATGTTCCATTTTCATGGCTTCAAGTACTATCAATGGCTCGCCTTTTTTAATAACATCGCCTTTTTGTTTCAATATAGCGACAATTGTAGCAGGCATGGGCGCGGTTAACTGATTGATATGGTTGCTGCTCGGCTTGCCTACATGTTCCCAGCTATAGCGGTGAATAGTGATTGAGCCATTGTCAAAATAAAACGTGAGAGAGTTGGCATTTACATCGACCCAGGCGCTGTAGGTCTGACTTCCATCCTCTAAAATTACTTGTTGCTTTCTACAACGGACTGTTAGCGTGGCTTGTTTCCCCATCGTTTCGATTGTAAATCGTTCGAGATTAATTGGGTAAATAGTAATTTCTTTTTCGATATTGTCTAACAGGTAACGCCAAGACCAACTGCTCGATAAATGCATTTGCCACGCAAAGCTTTCAACAAAGAGCGGATCATTTTCTCTAGTAACCAGATCCTGGTAATCATAAGCAGCAGCCATCATGAGGGCCAGATTTTTATCTGGTATCGCTAGAGTAATGCTTTCTTCCATGAGGAAATTGGTGCTTAACTTGGCATCAATAAAGCGCTGAGATTTGCACAACATTTGTAAAAAAGGAATATTGGATTTAACACCACCAATTGCAAAATGGCGCAGCGCTTGTTGTAACCGTTGTAACGCTTGCTCACGTGTATCCCCAACTGCAATGAGCTTGGCTATCATGGGATCATAATATTGACTGATAACTGAATGTAGGCTTACCCCACTGTCAATTCGGATGCCGACACCAGAGGGTGTTTTCAGAAAATGCAATTGGCCAATGGAGGGAATAAAATCCTGGTGAGGGTCTTCTGCATAAATGCGACATTCTATCGCATGGCCATGTTGAGTAATGTTGTCCTGCTTCAAAGGTAGAGGTTGGTTGGCTGCGATCTGAATTTGCCAGGCCACGAGGTCAAGGCCTGTGATCATTTCAGTTACCGGGTGTTCAACCTGGAGGCGAGTGTTCATTTCCATGAAATAAAACTGCTCATTTGTATCAATTAGGAATTCAACGGTGCCTGCGCCTCGGTAATTTATTGAGCGAGCTACATCACAGGCAGCCGTTGTTAATTTCTGACGTAAGGAAGGGCTCAAATCGGGCGCTGGCGCTTCTTCAATGATTTTCTGGTGTCGTCGTTGAATTGAGCAGTCGCGCTCAAACAGATGGACAACGTCACCAAAGTTATCTGCCATGATTTGTATTTCAATGTGTCTTGGGTTGGCAACAAGCTTTTCAATAATCATAGTATCATCGGCAAAACTTGCCATGGATTCACGACGAGCGCTGGCTAATGCGCTAATAAAATCCTTCTCGTTATGCACGGCACGCATGCCTTTTCCGCCGCCGCCGCTTGCCGCTTTCAGGAGTACTGGAAAACCAATAAGTTTCGCTTCCTGTAATAAATTTTTATCGGATTGCTCACTGCCGTGGTAGCCCGGCGTAAGTGGAACATTGGTTTTTTCAAGCAGCTGCTTTGCCAATTGCTTGGATGCCATGATTTCCATTGCTCTAATTGAGGGGCCAATAAAAACAACGTTTGCGCTAGCACATGCTTTGGCAAATTGTGGGTTTTCTGATAAAAATCCATAACCGGGGTGAATGGCTTCCGCACCACTGGCAATAGCGGCATTAATGATTGCATCGATATTCAGATAGCTGGTAATAGCTGGCGCTTCTCCCACCCAGTAGGCGTAGTCGGCTTGTTGCACGTGAAGGCTATTTTTATCAGTACTGGAATAGATAGCAATGGTCTCAATACCCATTTCACGCGCTGTTTTAATCACACGACAGGCGATTTCACCGCGGTTAGCGACAAGAATCTTGTTAAACATGAAACTCCTCTGTAGCCACCCCTAATTCCAATCAGGGGTCTGTTTAGAAAGAAAAGCAGACAAGCCCCGTTGCCCTTCCTTTGAAACTCGCCTTTTTGCAATTAGATTGGCCGTTTCCAGCAATAAATTGTCATCGATACCTTGACCGCTAATTTTAGCGACCAAAGACTTACATTCCAACACGGCTACTGGAGCAAAATGTGCGATTCTTTGAGCGCACTCGTAGGCGAAAGAATATAACTCCTTGTCTTCAACGCAATATTGAACCAAGTTTAAGTATCTGGCTTGCTCCGCGTTAATGATCTCAGCGCTCATAAATAACCACTTTGCGGCTCGTTCACCGATTGCTTTAATTACATAAGGGCTAATAACAGCAGGAATTAATCCAAGCTTGACTTCAGAAAAACAAAACTGTGCACTAGTCGCGGCAATTGCAATATCGCAAGCAGCTACAAGCCCTGCACCTCCACCGTAAGCGGATCCTTGTATGACGGCAATGGTTGGTTTTTGGCATTGATACAAGGTATTCATCACTCGCGCTAAACCCATTGCATCTTTAAAATTTTCCTCTTCACTAAAAGCGGCCATCCGTTGCATCCAAGCCACGTCAGCCCCGGCTGAGAAGTGCTTGCCATAAGATTTGAGGACTATGACTCGTGCTTTTGGATTGGCTATCGCTTCATCCAAGCGTACCTGAAGTTGCTTTAAGAGCCTGTCATCAAATGCATTATGTTTATCAATGCGATTAAAGGTGATGGTAAATACGTTATCATCGAGCTCACTTAATAAATCGCTCACCGTTCTTCTCCAAAGTCACAGCCATTCAGTTAGGAGGCGATAAAAGCATTATTTTTTCTAGCCTCCTTATTGTCAATTCACTACATTCGAAAGACGCCAAAACGTGTCGCAGAACCAGGGGCATTCAAGGCGGCAGACAAGCTCAAGCCAAGAATTTTGCGAGTATCTTCAGGTGCAATGACCCCATCATCCCAGAGCCTCGCGCTTGCATAATAGGGGTTTCCTTGCAGCTCGTACTGGTTTCTCAATTCGGCTTTAAATAGCTCTTCTTCTTCTGCGGTCCACGACCCGCCTTGTTTGCACTGTTTATCACGATTCACTTGTGCTAAAACATTGGCTGCTTGTTCTCCCCCCATAACGGAAATGCGTGCATTTGGCCAAGACCATAAAAAGCGCGGGGAGTAAGCGCGGCC
>Ga0364915_10335_pt1 | contig 17089 bp, 15 predicted proteins | sample ExccelJu500001D4_3_FD_206958 | JGI IMG/M metagenome (GOLD analysis project Ga0364915, IMG submission 206958) | Enriched cells from Trout Bog Lake Hypolimnion, Wisconsin, USA - BchlTB.June25.5000.01.D4 | ecosystem: Environmental > Aquatic > Freshwater > Lake > Hypolimnion/Profundal zone | place... | reverse complement strand
TCCCGCCTGAAGGATTTGACTTCGTCTTAAATTCTGAGCGTGCGGGAACGGCTCTTTTCTGGTTACGTGAAAACCGAAAACTCATCGCAAATGCCCAATTAATTCAGGATCTGGCTTATTTAGACAGTAAACAGGAATCTTTTTTCCTGTTTACTGTCTAAATAAGCCAGATCTACTCGGCAGGCGGCTCACTTGGTGTTGAGGATGGCCCACTTCCAGAACCACTTGTTTTCGCGCCAGAGCCAGAAAGCTTGCCAAGGCCTTTCATTGCTTGTCCACCAAGCGCTTTACCCATTTGACCCTGAGCTTTCGCAGTACTCGCACCAGCAGTTTCTACCTGTTTTTTAGGTTCTTCAGCCCATTGAGCAGCTTCCGTACCTGCTGATTCCGGTTGCCCGCCTATCCAACGCAACACCTTATCCGGTAAGACACCAATCAAAGTAAAGGCTTTTTGCACCACTGTCAGATACATGGTCGTATAAATAAGAATGGAGAAGAAAAAGCCATAAATACCAGCCCAACCGGTGTAACCGGTAGAAGTCCCTTGCGCGGTAAAACCGGCGTTTGCAGTAGTGCCCTGCCCGCTTACACTAAAATTAAAGCCAGCGAAACCGGGGCCAAAATTGTTGGACTCCGGGCCCTGTATAAAGGGAAGAACATTAGAAAAGCCCGCATTAATAACCCACACGCTCACATAAGAAAGGATAATTCCTGCTATATAACCAATAATCATCAACGAAGGCCTTAAAAATACATTCAATATTATCATAATGGCCTGCTCCCCTTTACCAAAGGCACCTTCTCCTTCAGGGTGTGTAATTCCAAGAGCCACAATAGGAGCAGCAACCATCGCTTCAACTACGGCCATTAACCAGGCAATTGAGCCAAATGTAAAAATCATATAGGGCAAGAACGGGATATAATAAGCAGTTATGAAACCGATGGACACCATGGTACCAAGCCAAGCCATCAAGAGTGGCATCGCCATCAGCATCAGAGCAAAAATAAATACTGCAAATGGTCCCAGCAAGGTGGTAGTCACTGAAAGCTCAAGCAAGTATATCCATAAATCACCTGCAAAATTAATATAATTAACACCCATGTTTGCTAGTGCAATAATCGGATTTACATCCGGTTGCTCTATAAAAGCAACACCTTCATTAAATATCTGGGCTATTCCCAAGAGCGGCACGGCCAAAAATGCCATCACCACAAAGTTAATGATGTTCGTAATCAACGATAAAAGAAAGTTAAACAAGTTTACAACAATAACATTATAAATAACCTCTCCAATGTATTCCATCAAGCAGAAGCCAAAGGTGAGAATTTGAACATTACCGCATCCGTATGTCAGTGTTGGCAGCTGGAAACCTTGTGACGAAAAGTTGGGAATAACGTTCATCACAAAGTTAGGAGTGCTTGTACCAGCCTGCCCCGGTAGCTGAAGCATTAAGGAGTTATTAACTAAGCCATACGCATTTGAAGATTGCGCACCCTGTGCCACTACAAACTGTGAAGGGGCTGAGGTCTGGTTAGCAGGAATATTGGGTTGAGCGGTCGCTGAGGTAGGCGTGCCGTCAATCAGGCTTTGTACTTGTGAAATTTGACTTTTATCCCCCTCATACCAGGTACAAACATTCTTAAAAGCTCCCTGACAAGAATTGCTTGTAAATGCATTAGTAAGATTGGCAACATTGAACGTGCTAGCTTGCAAACCTGAACTATTATCAGTTGGGGTAGCGCCGCCAGAAATTGCGCCGGTTGTTGTGTTAGTCGCGCTGATGCTTGCTAAATTAAAAAAATAACTCCCTGCAAGCATCCAGCCCTGCGTACTTGCCTGTTGAATAAACGCGCGCTGCCCATTCGCATTGTTTTTTTGGTTGGCTTGGTCCAGAAGATTCAACGTCGGCAACATGATTGCATTGTAATCAGAAATTGCCCCCTGAAATTCCGTACCATTAAACATTGCTGAAGAGGCGTTAAAGCTTTCCGGCCCCCAATTAGTACACGTTGAAGAAGGATCTCCGAGACTGGCTGGAGGGCAAACATTGCCCCCGGTAGAAGTAGGGACACCAAACTGTTGCAAGGCATAGGCCGCAAATGGCGGAGTATTAGTAGAGCTATTGCTTGATGGAGTCAGTTGTGGATCATTACTTACCATAACCTGGGCGATCATCGATAAATCCATATACATTTGTTGAATCGCAATAGCTCGCGATAACTGTGCTGTTTGTAGTTGACTCTGCCCCAATGAATTGATAGCTGATAAGGTCGCTACATTTAGGGCATTCCACTGAATAGTTCCACAAATTTTATTAAGAGCGGCATAGGGCGAAGTCGATTCAATATTGGGCATAGGCACTGAGAATGGGCCATTACTGTTCAAATTGTTATTTTGATAGGCAACCACATTGACCGAGCTAAGAAAATCAGGAACAGGAGTACTGCAAAACTCCTCCATGGCACTGCCACTGGCCACATTAAAACAAGGGCCTGATTTATTGGATTTAGCATTCAGGTATCCTTGACGAAGATTAGTTAATGACGCTTGCAATCCAAGCATACAAGTCTGGCCATATAGAATCGTGGCCGCACCATTCGCGATTGTCCACCCTCCCCCCATAATTGAAGTAATTGGATTAACCTGTTCTTGAACAATCACACCGCCACTGTTCAGATAATTAAGCGCGGCATCCCAGATTTTATCTGCCGCTCCAACACCCTGCATTACAATCCACATAAAAAGTGTCTGCATCAGACAATAACCTGAAGCTTTGGGGATTAATAAGGCAAGACCTAATGTTGACCGTACCGGAACCCAAATTGAAGACCATTTTTGGCCTAGCATCTGACCTTCATGTGCCGTATTAATTGTGGATACCATTAGTGTGTACATAATAATGGCTCCACCCAGGGCCAGAACCGCAGCGTTAAAAACGCCAAATATGCTTCCCATTATCTGAGTGCCGCTACCGTGTAGGACACCGTCTACCAGACCAAATATATTACCTAAAAAAATGACTGAAACATCCGATAGAGGTGGAGCAAAACTCAGCGAACCTCCCGATGCAAGAACTAACATTGGAAATAATGCAAACAGTAGGCAAACTAATATTTTTTTCATAGTTTTTTTCCCAATAAGCCTTGTTTGTACCATTCTTTAAACGTGCATCCCAGCTTACGCTCTTTAATTTGAAAATACCAAAAATGATAACGAAATGCCAAAACAAGGCCAATCAATGAGACAACCATGCTAATTAGAAACGATTTATAATGGCCTTGATACACCTGATAACCACCATAACCCAATATGCCAAGTGCGAGGATGCACATGAGAATACTTAGACGATAAAGTCCGTTGCTACGAGCAAGCAAATCCTGTTCAGTTAAATTCATTTTCAATGACATCTGTGTAAATGTATTTTTTGAGTCCTTAAGCGTCTCTTGATGAGGAATAAACATTTTTTTAATACCAGTACCTAGATACTGGGTAAATGCCTTCAAACGATCGTAATCAGACCATTGCCGCACATTGAATACTCTTTTCAATACACCGACAATTCTTGAATCATTTTGTATTTTCATAAAATTTACTATTCTGAGTAATAGACATTTATTCTTCTTACTATACTATAGTAGTTATGACAAGTGCATAATATCTATTAAATACAACGTAAAAAAAGAGTAAATGATGCCTGACCTTAGCCATGAAGCCTCCGCCCAATACTGGTTTGAATATGCCGACCCAATGATTTACCGAGTCATTACTTTCATGGAAAGCGTGGAAGACTGGACTCTCGATGGCAACCCAACTCTGGAGGATGCCATTAAGAAACTTGGTGCCGAATTAGATGACATTGAAAAAGTTGATATGGGGATGCTTAATCAAGAAGATTCCTTCATACGGCTGGTTGGAAATCTTAAATCAGGCAGAGGCCTTCGACTGTTGCAGGCTATTGACACCGTCCATCCTGGAAGTGCTTCACGTATCTTGATCCATGCTGAAGAAACCAGCACAGGAAGCCACGATCCTGCGGGTTTTTTTCTGAAACGCAATATCACATTCGAACGGCTGCGTCTGCTTGCCCGTGTTTTTTCAGAATACCGCTTAAAACTAATAGCTCGTGCTCTTGAAGGGGAAGAATAATGCAATTTAAGTTTCATTTTCTACTACTTTGTATTTTATCATTTGTTTCCTCCGCAGTTTTTCCCCAAAATAGCAACGATTCAGGGCTCGCTACCGAGGCTTACCAAGTGCAAGAGAACCAGCTGCTTACTCAGGAAAACCAACTAACAACTCAAGGATTAAGTCAGGCTAATACTCAACTAGGTCAAACTAATACCCAATTAGGTCAAACTAATACGCAATTAGGTCAAGCTAATACGCAATTAGGTGAGGCTAATAGTCAATTAACTCAGACTAATGATCAGCTTAAAAAACTGGTTTCATACTTCGTCAATTTAGGAAAATATTTAGGGTACGATATTTCTCAATATGCCAGCCCATCATACAGCCAGACTCTTTTAACAACGCCAACCAAGTACCAACAATTAGAAACTAGCCTATTAAGCAACTACTTGGGTTCTTTAATGGGAGGGGGGGGGAATAATCAGTCTTCCAATCCATTGGTTCCGGATTCTATACCACAGTCTACAATTATAAACGGCTATGCCAATCAAGCGTTTACAAACCCTTCTTATGCATCACCCTCCCAACAAACTGTTTCGGTCTCTGATCTGGTTGATCAGCAAACTTATCAAGCAGATCCAGTTAGCCAGTCTGTTTTAAACATTCTTGCCACACCCAGTTACTCTTATTGCACCTACTACACCAATGCAAATAGCGGCAACTCAACAACCAATTCAAATTGCCCTATATTATTTCGTGAAAAAGTCATGGCTGGCATTATCCCTCAGTTACCCAATGCCGAAGACGTGTTTTCAACTGCATACAACACGCCCCTTGTGCCGCAACTGAATAGTGATGTTTTCATTGTACCCTTACTTTACTCAACAACTAACAACAATAGTAACAATTCGCAATCAGGCTCAACCAATGCCCTTAACTCCAGTCTACCCGCCTCAACACAAGCTCAACAGGCAGCTAACTTTGTTCGCTATGCTGCAGGCACGCTGAACCCATTAACTCTGCCTTCTCAGAAAACGTATGATAGCCTTGTAAGTACCGCCATGAATTACGCAGGGGTTACCAATATGACCTCGACTCAAGTAAGGGCTCAACTAAAGGCACAAGTAACTTTGAGTAATTACCTAATCCAGTTAAGAACTTATGCAGCACAAACGTCTGTGGGGATAAGCAATCTTTACTACATTTTATCAAAAAGATTACCTCAGACCCCGCCACAACAGGGCAATTCTCAAAGCCCTCCGAGCAGTGCGGCGCTTAGTGAATTTAATATGGCAACCTGGCGGCTATTTAACACCAATAGTTCCAATTCTGGTAACAATGCCACCCAACAACAGTGGCTGGATATGATAAATAACGGCTCCTCGGTATCGGTGCAAAAAGAAATGGCTATTTTACTCGCAGAGATAAATTATCAGCTGTACCTTACTCGCCAACAAAATGAAAGGATGCTGCTTACTCAATCAATAATATTGCTGCAAAATGCTCAAACTATTCGACCAAACTCCGAATTGGTACCAGAGTCAGCAGCACAAAACAATTGGGGGGCCACTGGTGGTACCTATAGCAATGGCAGTACAGGCGGTACAGCTGGACCGTAGCGAAACAGAATAGCAGTCCTCATTAATGAGGACTGCATAGCACCAAAGCAAGTTTTGACATGACTGCCTCAACTGTAACTAATTTCATTGCCTCGTCACTATGTGCGTGAGTTCCCCAAACATTGTTCGCGTCATTTTTTTTAAGAATTGTTTTCATTGCTTTGGGATAACAATCGACTGCCAAGTGTTTAAAGAGGTAAGGGCCAGACACCTCAGCACTAGTTACTGCATGCAACGCGATGACCGGAGTACCCACTGCAACAGCCATATGTGAAGGCCCCGTATCCGGACATAACATAACCTGCGCCTGACTAATTAATGCAAGCAACTGTTTTGGTTTTGTTTTACCGACCAGATCAATACAAGAAACCTGGCTAAGGATGGCATTGGCTAACCTTCTATCGTATTCACCGGGCCCTCCGGTGAGAACTACTTGCAACTTCCAGGTGTACTGAGCACGCTTAATTACCTCAATATACCGCTCAACAGGCCAACTTCGCTCCGGTTTGCTTGCGGCCGGATTAACGAGCAACACGGAATTATTTTCGGGAAGTTGCTCACGTGCCCAACCATAATCAAGCTCACTAATAGGTAGATCCCAACGCAAGCTTCTTTCCTGAGCACCCAACACGTCGGCAAATTTTAAAAATCCTTCCAGAGTATGATCATTTCCTGGTTCAATGAACTCATTAATAAACCAACTATGCCCGTCTTTTGCACGCACCGTATCATATCCAATTTTACGAGATGCACTAATCAAGGGATACAAAAAATTAGCACGAAGACTTGCCTGTGCAGCCAATAATACATCAAAATGACGCCCTTTGAGTTGCCGTCTAAAACGCCAGTAATCGGCAAGAGAATCAGGCTTGTTGATGACGATAAACTCAACCTTATCCAAGCCTTCAACCAAATCATAAGCAGGACGAGAAATAATCCATGTAATAGGCACACCAGGGAAATTAGCTTGTAATGTACGTACAAGAGGCACCAGCATCATCACATCGCCTAAAGCCGATAAGCGAACAATACAAATCGATTTAATCATTTTTCAATACAAAGCAAGAACCACAATAGGGACAAATTTCCTTGCCTGTTTTTTCAATAGGCAAGTAAACCTTGGGATGGGCATTCCAAAGTTCCATATCATCAGTAGGACAGCTTAAAGGCAAATCCTGCTGACGGATCGTATAAATTTTCCTGGCACTTACTTGTTCTTTTTTACGTTTAGACATTACTCGTCTCCTTCTATTTATTAACCTAGAAAAAGCGGCTGCAACTGCTTTCTAGGATTATCTAATATTTCACCAATGATAGCCATGATTTGGCTCTTAGCATTCGTGTCATCACAGGCATACACATGGCCTTGTGGCCAATGGCGAAGCCAAGTAAGTTGGCGTTTGGCAAGCTGCCTCGTTGCCGCAATACTTTTATTACAAAAACTTGTATAGTCATTAATACCCGCCAAATAATCATAAGCCTGGCGGTAACCAACACAACGCATGGCAGGACTTGTCAGAGGTAATTGCCATTTTTGCAACAATACTTCTACTTCATTAATAAAACCTTGTTGCAACATTATTTCAAAACGCGCGGCAATTCGTGCATGAAGCCAGCGGCGATCATTCGGGAATAATAAAAAATTATTGTAGGTATAGGGGGACTCGCGTTTCTGTTCTGACAAAAAAATGGATACAGGTTTTCCGGTCAAATAAAAAACCTCAAGAGCTCGCTGAATCCTCTGAGTATCGTTGGGATGGATTTTGTTAGCACTTTGTGGATCGATGTGCATGAGTTTTTCGTGCATCGCAGCCCATCCCAGCAGAGTTGCCTGCTCAATCAATTGGGTTCGCAGATTAACATCCGCTTCAGGCAACGTGGATAGACCTTGTTGCAGAGCTTTAAAATACATCATTGTACCGCCAACCAGAAGGGGTATTTTGCCCCGATTAAAAATGACACTGCACAAACGCATCGTTTCTTCACAAAACTGTGCTGCTGAAAAGGATTGCGATGGGTCTAAGATGTCAATTAAATGATGTGGAGCAACGGCAAGCTCAGCTTGGGAAGGCTTAGCTGTGCCAATGTCCATTCCACGATATATCATCGCCGAATCCACACTAATAATTTCAAATGGAAAATGACTCACCAATTCAACTGCAAGAGCCGTTTTTCCAGAAGCCGTAGGCCCGAGCAAACAGAAAACGTTATCCAACATCTAAGGGATCCCTAAAATATCTTCGCAAATTTTTGCCGACAACGGTTTTGCAAAAACACAAATTTCTGTTGTATTTTGAACCCTTGATTTTAAATAAGCAGCGTACTCAGCACACTGCTCGTCGTTTATCATTTCGCTTCCAGTTGCCTGGTTATCTGCGAACAACTCAAACAACCCCGCCACGGTTGGTGTCTCAACAGTAAAGCAAGCAGTGAGGAACGATTTAATATCTAAATTCGGAGTCAACATTGGTAAAGAACGAATCACAAGCTTGCTGTCGCTTACCCATTCCACGTCTATTCCAATTTGATGCAACAATTGTTTATCTATCCTCTGAACTGCATCACTTGGTTTGATTGGGCTTTCCACATATATTGGAACAAGCAATGGACGACGAGCTAATGGTAACGATGCTTTTTTCAAACACTCAAGCAAGTACTGCTTCTGTAATTGTGCAATGGCTACTAGATACGGTTCCGTATTCAGCATAAGAACCGCAAAACCTTGATTCAAAGCAATCCAGTTGCCGTGCATCTCTGAGGCAAAATGCCTGATCTTATCCACTGGGGCGTTCTCTGCCGTATAAATTGGAAACGCAGAGGTCTCGCGAACCTGGAATTCATGTTTTTCTTTTGAACAGAATAAGGCAAGAGGCGCAGCAGGAGCATCGTTTGCATTTAAAATCTGACGCAATTGAGAGCTTATAAAATCATGAATAAGTCGAGGTTGTTGAAATCGCACTTCGTGTTTAGTTGGATGGACATTAACATCAACCTGAGCAGGATTAATTGTCAAATATAGCAAACAAGCGGGATTTCGTCCTGGGTATAATAAATTCTCATACGCTTGTTTTATCGCATGATTTATTAATTTATCTTTAACCATACGACCATTGATATAAACCCATAACCGGTCATTTTGGCTGCGCTGGAAATTCGGACCACTCACCCAACCGTATAACCGTATTCCTGCATGTTCGGCGTCAAGATAAATGGAAGTATCAACAAAGGCCTTGCCTAGCAATTTAGTCATTCGTAAAAGCCGCGAATTCTCCTCCAATGCTGCGGGGAGTTGCAATTGCGATTTACCATTATGGCTTAAATGGATTGCAATAGTTGGAGAACCCAGAGCAAAGCGCTTCACTATCAGGTCTATCGCTTGAAACTCGGATCGCTCGGAATTAAGAAATTTTTTTCTGACAGGCGCATTAAAAAAGATATCCCGAACATCAATGGTGGTTCCTTGGTTTCGAGCACAAGGTGTCATGTTATATTGTTGATTTTGGCACTCCAGAAGCATCCCGGTTTCCTGTAAAGCGGGTTTTGAACTAATAGAGACACGTGCAATGGAGGCAATGCTCGCTAACGCTTCCCCTCTAAATCCCATACTGCTTATTGCGTATAAATCCTTTAATGCTGTAATTTTGCTGGTGGCGTGTGCTGCAATTGCGAGAGGTAAATCATCAGCAACAATACCAACACCATTATCGCTGACTTTTACTTGATTGAGACCACCATAACCTATCTCGATAGTAATTTGATCCGCTTTTGCATCCAGGGAGTTTTCTAATAATTCTTTCACAATCGATGCTGGACGTTCTATAACTTCTCCAGCAGCAATTTGATTTGCTATATCAGCAGGTAGCTGTAAAATTCTCATGATAACGCGGCAGGCAAGATTAGTTTTTGTCCTATATTGACTTGGTTTGTGGACAAATGATTGGCCTCTTTTAAGGCCTCCGGTGAAACCCGATAAAAAGCCGCGATTTTTGTCAAGGATTCTCCAGCACGCACAACATGTAGTGAATTTCCGACCAAGGCTTCAATACGAGTATCATGAGGTGGATACTCCCAAAAGTAGTTCTTAAGCCCCTGAAAAATAGACTGTGTTAACTGTGTTTGATACGAAGGATCAGTCAAATTCCTTTCCTCACGTGGATTAGAAATAAAACCCGTCTCAATTAATATAGAGGGAATATCCGGTGATTTAAGTACCATAAAGCGCGCTTGTTCCACTTTATGGTTATGTAAATTGGTCATAGTAGTAAGATTGCGCAAAACGCCCTCTCCCATGTGCAAACTGGCGCTAATTGTCGCTGTTTGAGACAAATCAATCAATACCGTTCGTACCAATCCACTTTGATCGTCTAAACCGCGCAAATTAACACCACCCAGTTCTGAATAATTTTCTTTCTCAGCCAACCAACGGGCAGCCTCACTGGTAGCACCACTCTGTGATAAAGCGAATACTGAAGCACCGTTTGATTGCTTATTAATAAATGCATCCGCGTGAATAGAAATAAAAACATCGCCATTGTGCTTTCTGGCGATAGTCAATCTATCGCGTAAGCCTACATAGTAGTCGGCATTGCGTGTCAACACAGCACGCATTCCCGGTTGTCGGTCAATTAGCTGTTTTAGTTTGATAGCAATCGCCAAGGTTACATTTTTTTCAACTGAGCGTTTAGGTCCCATCGCACCAGGATCTTTGCCGCCATGGCCTGGGTCAAGGACTACAATCACGTTTCGTAATGGCTTAACAGGCACCGTTTTAATAGGAGCCGGCGCGCTCTTGTTATTTATTGCAAGCTTTACAGCCTTTTTTTGTTGCTGACTAGCAGAAATATCCAGCGAAAAAGCATGGTTAGATGCTGGTGTAGAACTCCATGGGGTAGCACGGAGTAGAACCGCATTAGTGACCTCAAAAACTAATCGCAGAGTTTGTGGGTTCGGATGTCCGCTGCGAACAAGTTTAATTAGTTTATTGTTTAAATGAAGTTGGTTTAAATTAAAAGCGAGTTTCGTTTTTTCAAAGTCAACAACAATCCTGTCAGGATTTGTAAGAGTGAACACCTTATGCGCAATTGCACCATCAAGACTAAATGATAATGAGGTTTTTCCTGCATTCTGCTTTACCTCAATTAATTGCAGTTTGGCCGCCATAGTATTGATGGAAAAAAGCATTAAAAAACAAAAGAATACTGTTCCAATATTCATTGATTACCTGCGAGACAAGTCAAAATTTTTTCCCCAGCATTACTAAGCGCATCTATGTTCAGAAGGCGGCCACGACCTTTCACGGATAAGGTGAAACGAAGATCAACCTTCGTAAGACAATTTTTTGCACGCTCCGGCCACTCGATGCAAGAAACCGCCTCAGAAACAAAATAATCTCTAAAACCAATGTATTCGAGCTCATCTTCATCCTGTATACGATACAGATCAAAATGATGAATTTGCAACTGTTGGCACTGATAACTTTCAACAAGAGAGAATGTGGGGCTTTTAATCGCACCGCTTACTCCCAGAGCCCGTAACATAGCCCGAATAAAGGTAGTCTTACCCGAGCCTATCTCCCCGCTAAAAGTCAAAACAAGGCCTGCACTTACACAATCGGCCAATTGCGCTGCTAACTTCTCTGAGTCTGCCTCATCAGGCAAGTCAATGCGTTCGTGCAGGTTCTTTATCATAATGATAACCGAGCCCGATTATTCATTAACTAAAAGGCGTAAAAAAGGCATTAAATCACTGGCAATCAAGCCGCGCTCGCCCTGTTTTCGAACAGCCAGATCACCCGCGTTGGCATGCAGCCAAACGCCCAACTTGGCTGCATCAGCCAAGGATAATCCTTGAGCTGCCAATCCTGCAATCACTCCGTTTAAGACATCTCCCATACCGGCCGTCGCCATGCCTGGATTCCCTTCTCTACAGAGAAATGTTGCTGGCTCATCGGTACGCACCAAAGAACCCACACCCTTCAGTACAACATTCCCCCCGTATTTTTTTTGCAACATGTACACGGCCTTGTATCGATCCGCCTGTATCTCATCGGCAGAACAGCCAAGCAGGCTTGCGCCCTCTCCAGGATGCGGCGTTAGTACCCAATTGTCATCCTTTTGAGGAGTACGCGCTAAAATACGCAAGGCGCTAGCATCAATAATCATTGGTAATTGCGCGGCGATTACTTGCCCAAATAATTGTGTTGCCCAATCATCCATTCCTAAACCTGGGCCTATAATACACACCGTCGCTCTCTCAATAAGAGGCAAAATATCAGTGGCTTGCTCAATACCGTAGATCATTACCTCGGGGAAACCACTAAGAGCGCTGCCTGCGTATTCAGACCTTGTTGCAATAGTTACAACACCAGCTCCAACACGTAGCGCTGCAATAGCAGCCAAACACACGGCACCAGGCATCCCCTTATTGCCGCCAATGACCAATACATGGCCAAAATTATTTTTATGACAATTTCTCAAACGTTTTGGCAAAAGGCTTGCTGATAAGTGCGAATCTAGTATTTGAGCAGCAGGAGGCATAGCAAGTAAACAACTACGCAACGCCAGATCGTGACAATGTATTTCGCCACAATAATCAGGTCCATCCAGTGTCATCATTCCAAATTTTTGGCCAATAAAAGTTATTGTCGCTGTTGCACGAACGCAAACACCCATCACTTGACCTGTGTCAGCATTCAACCCGGAAGGGATATCAATGGACAAGACCGGAAGTTCACTAGCATTTATTTGGTTAATCGCAGTCAAGAGAGGGTCGCGAACCTCACCAGAAAGCCCCGTTCCCAACAAGGCATCTACAATCAAATCCGCCTCATTGTCGATAAAATCCTCCATATATTGACAAGAAATTCCAGCATCAAGAGCGGTTTTTGCCGCTTCCATTGCTGCAGGTGGGAGTTTATCGGGGGCCTTGTATTGATTGATAATCACGCCATAGCCTGCTTTATGAGCGAGTGAGGCGAGCACGTAACCATCTCCAGCGTTGTTGCCATTACCACAATAAATAAGTAATTTTTTTGAGGATGGAAAAAGCTGCTTTAATGCATTGAAAGCAGCTCGGCCTGCAGAAGCCATGAGCTCTGTCTCAGTGACAGCCAAATCAGTAATTGCAATTCGCTCACAATCACGTATCTGGCTTGTAAGAAAAAGAGAAGCACCGGGTGTTATCATGACTTTCTCGTAGTTTGTTAGGATTTAGAGTTTGAACAAAGCCCCATGCAAAAGACGCATGGGGCTTTGTTCAAATAATCTATTCTTGATTTAATTGAGGGTTTGAGAAAAATTGACTTTTTCTCAAACCCTCAATTAAATACATACGCTTACGCAAGATCTATGACAAAACATCAATCTATGCTGCTACACACGTTCATGCAGCCTTGTCCAATGTTTAGTAGGATCTGTCAACACGTCTATTAAGCGGATCCTACTCTTTTTTCACCAAGGTCAGTGCAGGCTTGCCCCGGCCCTTAACATTTGAACTCGATACAGGAGGATCAGAAGGAGGTGGCTCATTGTATTCGTCGCCAAACTCCATTCCACGTCCATTTTCCTTGGCATAAATTGCAAACACTGCAGCAGGAATGACAAAAATCTGGATCGTTACTCCTGAAAAACGAGCGGTAAAAACAATACGATCATTTTCCAGATGCAAACCTCGACATGCCTGTGGCGAAATATTCAATACAATTCTACCGTTGTTAACATGTTCTTGTGGAACTTGTACTCCTGGATATTCAGCATTAACCAAAATATGGGGAGTCAAATTGTTATCAACAATCCAGTCATAAATGGCTCGAATCAGATACGGTTTGTTAGACGTCATATTCATTTTCAGGCGGCCCTTAATTGCCTCTCAGCCTCTGTTAAGCTAGTTTGAAATGAATCTCGCTTAAACACTCGCTGCATGTAAATATTCAAAGCCTTAGCTTCACCAGGTACATCGATGCCTAATTGCGGCAAACGCCACAGCAGTGGCGCAAGAGCGCAATCCAGCAACGAAAACTCATCACTTAAAAAATAGGGCTTATCAGCAAAAACAGGCTCAAGACTTACTAGACTATCTACCAAATATTCTCGTGCTTGCTCCGGCTCGTGATTAATTTTGATTTGTTGCTGCAATTGATACCAATCTTGCTCAATTCGATGCATCATTTTACGCGCTTCTGCACGAGCAACCGGATAGACAGGGAGTAGTGGCGGGTGAGGGAAACGCTCATCAAGATACTCCATAATTATTCTTGCTTCGTAAAGTACTAGCTCACGATCAAGCAGCGTCGGAACTGTTCCATAAGGGTTGATAGCAAGTAAATCACTGTTAGCCTCACCTATTGATACAGACAGAATTTCGACATTTACTCCTTTCTCCGCAAGAACTATACGAACTTGGTGACTGTATACATCATCACAATCCGAATACAGAGACATTATTGTGCGCTTTGCTACAATAGCCATTAGCTACTCCTATTAAATCGTTAATCATGCGTAATATCTCGCATCTTATGAAAATACCGTCATGAAAATGTATCATTTTACCACAATTTTTACTTTTATGCTGATTACATGACTGATTATTTTTAATTACTCAAATCAACTGGACATTGGACAAAACTGCATGAAAAAAGACTCATGCAGCTTCGTCATAGATCTTGCATAAGCCTGTGTAATTTAAATATCCTTCCAATAATTTTTTTTCAGTCGATACGCGATAATTAGAAAAATACATAAAAAAGGAAGTACAAAACCACCTATACGATAACGCACCAGTTTTACAGGCTCTCCAACGTATACCAAAAACGTTACTAAATCCTGAATAGCATTATCAAATTCCTGCTCGGTCATCTCCCCTCCTCCAAGGCCCAACAAAGACGGTTGGAAGGAATTGCCGTTTTTTTCATCCTGTTTTACTGCAATCACGCGCCCAGACAATGGCGCTAACACGTCTGGCATTGCAACACCGGGGATCAATAAATTATTAGTCCCAAAAGGCCTTGTTTTGTCCTCATAAAAACTTTTCAAATACGTATAGAGCCATTTGGCTCCCCGTTTACGAGCAATTAGCGATAAATCAGGAGGTACGACTCCAAACCATTGTCTTGCATCGATTGGAGGCATACTGATCTCAATAGGATCGTAAATGGTGGCGCGGGTAAATAATAAGTTATTAATTAACAAATTTTTATCAAGTTGACCATCAAAGGTAATTAAACCCAAATCCTTCGCCATGAGGTTGTAACGCATATAGCGGAGGGAGTGACAACCAGAACAATAGTTCATAAATAGTTTAGCACCTCGCTGCAATTTTTCCTTATCTGAGAGATCAACTGCGATAGGTAAAATCCCGATACTAGGGTTTGCAGCTGCCTGAAGCGGTGTTACAACTACAATACTGAAAAACAATCCAAGTACAGAAACTCCTATTTTTAACGTCCTGAACGAGCAACACCTTTCTACCAAACGTCTTTTGCAAACACGCTTAAGAAAAATGGAAGCTCTTGCACCTCGTAGATAGTTAATTTTCATTTTTCAATCCGTTGAGGTACGGTGAGATACTGTTCAAAACGACTGTAAAAAGGCATTAAAAGAAAATACGCAAAATAAATAAACGTGCAAAATCGCGCAATGTATTGCGTTGTAAGAGAAACAGGAATGGTTCCTAAATAACCTAGGGTGAAAAGGCTCACAACAAAAGCGGCTAACGCCATTCGTGACCATCGCCCTTTATAACGCATAGAGCGCACAGGACTTTTATCCAACCAAGGTAAAAACAAAAGCAGCATAATTGACGAGGCCAATGCGGCAATGCCAAACAATTTATTGGGTATAGCGCGCAATATCGTATAAAAAGGAGTCAAATACCACACAGGGGCAATATGCTCAGGCGTTACCATTGGATTAGCAGGGTCAAAATTCGCATACTCCAGAAAATATCCTCCCATTTCAGGAGCAAAAAAGACTATACCCAAAAATACAATCAAAAAAACTATCACCCCCACAAAATCTTTCACGGAGTAATAAGGGTGTAATGGAATACTATCTAGCGGTATACCTTTATCATCGAGATGTTTTTTTATTTCAATTCCTTCCGGATTATTAGAGCCTACCTTATGCAGTGCAATAATATGTAGAAAAACAAGCACGAGAAATAGCAAGGGAATACCGACAACATGTAGTGCAAAAAATCGCTGCAAGGTAGCCGTTGCAACATGATAATCACCGCGCAACCAAATTAGTAAACTGTCTCCAACATAGGGGATGGCTCCAAAAAGCGATGTGATAACCTGAGCGCCCCAATAAGACATTTGCCCCCAGGGTAAGAGGTAACCAAAAAACGCTTCCGCCATTAGCAAAATAAATAATGCCATCCCCAAAAGCCAGATAAGTTCTCTGGGTTTTTGATACGAACCGTACAAAAGGCCGCGAAACATGTGCAGATAAATTACAATAAAAAAAGCGGATGCTCCGGTGGAATGCAGATATCTCAACAACCACCCGTAGTTTACATCACGCATGATGTATTCGACCGAGCCAAACGCTTCTTCTGCCGTTGGCGTATAAAACATCGTTAACCACAATCCCGTAATTAACTGAATAACTAGTACTACTAAAGCCAACGAACCGAAAAAATAAAAAAAATTCAAATTTTTAGGTACATAATACTCACTGAAATGGCTTCTCCAGGTACTAATCAGAGGAAACCTCTCGTCAATCCAATTTATTAGTCTACCCATGACCTAGTCTTCCTTTTTTTTATCTTCACCAATTACTATGACGTGCTCACTGATAAATTCATACGGAGGCACCAGCAAATTAATGGGGGCAGGAACACCCTTAAATACCCTGCCAGCAAGATCAAAGGTTGAGCCATGGCACGGACAATAAAAGCCACCAGGCCAATGTGGGCCTAATTCGTTTACTTGCGGGGTATATTTGGGGGAGCAACCCAGGTGCGTACAGATACCAACCAATACAAGGTATTCCGGTTTTATAGAGCGATAACGATTTTTAGCATACTCAGGTTGCTGATCCACCAAGGACTCGGGATCTCGTAATTGACCCTCGTCTAAAGCCAATTCATCTAACATGGCTTTAGTGCGTCGAATTATCCAAACCGGCTTCCCTTGCCATGCAACGGTTACCTGCTGCCCTGGCTCCAGCTTACTCAAGTCAACTTGAACCGGAGCCCCTGCAGCCTGAGCTTTGGCACTTGGCAGCCAGGACGATATAAATGGTGTCAGTGCACAAGCAGCACCCACGCCGCCCAGCACCTCAGTCGCAGTCAGCAGAAATTTTCGTCGCGTCGGATCGACTTTGTCATCAGATGAAAGCCC
>Ga0364915_10235_pt1 | contig 17169 bp, 18 predicted proteins | sample ExccelJu500001D4_3_FD_206958 | JGI IMG/M metagenome (GOLD analysis project Ga0364915, IMG submission 206958) | Enriched cells from Trout Bog Lake Hypolimnion, Wisconsin, USA - BchlTB.June25.5000.01.D4 | ecosystem: Environmental > Aquatic > Freshwater > Lake > Hypolimnion/Profundal zone | place... | reverse complement strand
GTGGTCTATTTTTTATTTAAGATGGAGTCAAATTCGAATTCATTTCTTTTTCATACAAGAGGCGAATCCCTTCGCATAAAAGGGCAGAACGATCAGTTTTTTTGCGGTCACGAAGACGTTTTATGTAGACTTCGGTAAGTAAAATATTGTCTTCTTCGCCCATGTAAATTGTCGTTTTTATCTTTCTGCCAAGCTCGATATCGGGGGTGGTGGTCTTATTCATTTGCCTACTCAACGTAAATTTTTCACCAAGAATGACTCCTTGAAGTAATAAAGTCAATAGCGTTTGGAGTTTTTACGCCTTGACGTCAAGACGTCTTAGAGCTTATTATGTTGTCGCTTAAATTAGAAAAGAGGGTTTCAGTGGAAATATCACATGTTGCGGCAGTCCAAGTTGGCCACATGTTACAGGGGCAAATTCATCAAGCTTTTAGGGTCGAGCATACCACTTGGAATGGGATGATGGCTCATATTGGCTATTATCAAAACGGCATGACGGTTGTAACGATTCAAGGTGGACAACAGTATGTTTTGCAAAACGGCGTAACCATTGCTTGGTCGAATTCCTGGAGGTGGGAGACGATTAACGGGGTTACTTATTCAAAACATTTTTATCCAGATGGATGCATCTACTCTGATGAATGGGCTCAATTTATGGAAATTTTTTAAATGAATGGAATGGATAATTGTCAGAAACGATTATTAAAACATCTGATTAGTTCGGAAAGTGATTCTGTAATTATAGAAAATGTAGGTTGTCAGCATTTAACTAGTAAACAGTTTCTTGGGGAAAAATTCACAAATCATAAATTTTCACATTTAAACTGTCTAGAAATTCGTATCAAAAAAAGATGAAGGAGCTTCAATGGTAACAACAATTCGTATTTCACAAGATCATATTCAAACTAATGCTCAAGATGAGGCTATCACTTATTATAATGAGGCGCTAGAGCTCATGGAACAGGAAAAGTATAGTGAGGCAATACCTCTGCTACATAAAGCGGCATTGTTAGATCCAAACGAGGCGGCCATTTTTGATAGATTGGGAACCGCATATTTTAGTTCAGGAATATATCCTCAGGCGATCTTTAATCATACAAAAGCAATTGATCTCTGCCCGAGCCACGAGACAGAATTTCTCGCTTTTTATTACTGTGAAAGAGCTTTGGACTACTATGCTATAGGGAACCAAGCTGCTGCCATAAATGATTTTAAGGCTGGAGCGCGGCTCGGGGAATCAGACTGCCAATTAGTTCTAAGAAAATGGGGAATTCCTTGGTAACATACTCTCCAAAGTAGCTTGTTGTGATTCAATAAGCTACCGCACTATCGGAGCACCATTTGGCTCATCTAAACCCAACTGGAGCAGATAAAAAGCTGAATGTTAAGCAGTTAATTGCGTGAAATAGTACCAAGCTGCCAGCATTCGTAGTGCGAAGGTCGTAGGTTCGAGTCCTATTTCAGGCAAAATTTCTTGCAGCGTTGATTCCTTTTCCTTTACCTCTAACATTTATTTTAGCAATAAACCATCAAGTCGATAAATGATTTAGATGGCTTGACTTTTTGGGACGCGACTGGCACTATAAATGATCAATTTTATTTTTAGGACCTTTTATGCCAACCAAGGAAACCACATCTCCCAAAAAAGCCAAGACTACTGTCTATATGACAGAGGAAGAAGAAACGAAACTCAATGAGCTTTTCATCAAGCGCTTAAGGGAAAAAAGAAAGACCGATAAGTCTGCTCTTCTGTGTGAGGGGATTTGTCTACTCTTCGAGAAAGAGATCGGAGTTTTCAATGGCTAAAAAAACTCCTTCTGCCACTAAAAAGCTCGAGGTATCTGCCGCTAACTACGCGAAATTCATCACCTCCTTGAAGGCCAAAATACGGTCCGCTCAAGTAAAGGGAGTCATAGCGGTCAACAGGGAGCTCATTAAGCTGTACTGGGAAATTGGAAAGGAAATTCTTGAAAAACAAGAGAGAGAAAGCTGGGGTAGCAACGTACTGGAGAGAGTAGCCAGAGACCTTCAAAATGAGTTTCCTGGGGTAGAGGGATTTTCTAGGGCTAATATCTTCAGGATGAGGGCTTTTTTCAACGCCTACGAAAAAGTCGCACAAGCTGTGCGACAATTGGAATCTCTGCCTATTTTTTCGATTCCATGGGGTCACAACATTCTTCTCCTCCAGAAAATAAAGGACATAGACGAACGCCTTTGGTACGCTTCTAAGGCCATAGAACACGGATGGAGCAGGAGCATGCTCACTGTTTGGATCGAAAATGACCTCTATCGCAGAGAAGGCAAAGCGATCACAAATTTCAAAGCAGTTCTGCCGGCCCCTCAATCAGATCTAGCGCAGCAGAGCACAAAAGATCCTTATATCTTCGGTTTTATTAGCCTGCATAAAGAACACCTGGAAAAAGAACTCGAAGAGGCTCTAGTCCACAGCATACAAAAATGTCTGGTCGAGTTGGGGCAAGGATTTGCCTTTGTTGGACAGCAGTATCCGATCCAGGCTGGAGAAAAAGACCTCTACATCGATCTGCTTTTTTATCATCTCAAGTTGCGATGCTACATAGTCGTTGAGCTGAAGGCTGGAGAATTCGATAGCCGTGATGCTGGGCAAATGAGTGCTTATTTGTCCGCTGTGGATGATCAGCTCAGGAATGAAGATGATAAGCCTACGATCGGGCTGATCTTTTGCAAGACAAAGGACAATGTATATGCAGAATATGTCTTGAGGAACTTCAATCGACCAATTGGGGTAGCAGAATTTGAAGTGAAATTGGTGGAAAAGCTTCCGAAAGATCTCAAGGCAAGTTTGCCCACAGTAGAGGAAATTGAGGCTGAATTAAGTGCGAGGCCGAGCGAGAAAAAGAAGAAGGCTAGAAAGAAAAAGTAAGAAAACGGGTGTGATAGGCTGCGCGCAGCCTTTGAACGGCAGCGTGGAGTATGGCTGGGATGTTCGTATGCGTCTATTTTTATTCCTTCTGTTCTGTGCCGGTATAAACCTTGCCTATGGTGACGATCAGGGCTCCATTAATGAGCTGCGCTACTGCGAGCTAAAAAAGCAGTTCGGTCATATCGTATACGAGACGAACGAGAGTTTGCGCATATACTGGACGGAGGATGAGGTTCGGGAGAGAGTAAAGGATCACATTGAATGGTCTTTGCTGAATTTAGGAACACCTGAGGCCGAAAGGCTCTTATTGCAGTATCGGGAGCTTGATTGGGACGTGCGAAAAATGATCGATTTTCACTGGTCTGATCCACCCTGATTAAAGAATGGGAATGCCTTTCACCTCATAAAAATGACAAATGTCATTCTTGTGAGATTTTTTGAATGTGAATGAAAGGTTTTCTCTCAGTCCGTGTCTTTTTCGTACTGCACCATTCGTGCACTATGAATGGTTTTATGTGTGAATTTATTGATGCAAAACATTGAGTGATCTGTGGTTATGTGGTGTGGTTTGTAACATTCGTAATGCGAAGGTCGCAGGTTCGACTCCTGTTTCAGGCATATTTATAGTAAAGGACTTAAGCTTGTGAACTCGGAACTATAATGGTAGATATTGACCCCCTAACCCTGGTTAAGCAGACGCCATTGAGGTGTTTTGGGGAGGTTTATGGGGATAAGCTCGTCCGGTTTTTAAAAATCTTCCTTCAAGTGGGGGAGTTTGAGGGGGCTTCCCCCTCATAAAAAAACTAAAAAACAAGTCTACCGAGTCCAACCGAAGGGCGGTGGCGGGGGTCTGGGGGCGGTAGCCCCCGACTGGAGCTAGAATAAAAAGACTTCATGGCTCATTTAGCAAAGTAATCACACATAGCTAAAGAGGAAGCCATGAAGTCAGAAATAAACGTCGATTTAAGAACAACATACTGTGCCATGCTTTTTAAGAGAAGTCCTGAAGAACAAGTGTCCATCCGTCAGAGGATTGCGCGTTATGCCCAACAGCATGGCAATAAGCCTGCGGCTAGGCACTATGATTGCGATGTGCGCACCGTCCGTGAATGGAGGGCCCGTTTCGAGCAACAAGGAGCAAGAGGGCTGATAAACAAAAGTAGAGCCCCCCATCGATGCCCGCATAAGACATCCAAGCAAACGGAAGAACTGATTGTTCAAAAACGTAAAGAAGCCCCCTGCTACGGCCCGAAACGCTTGAAATACTTTTACCCATCGCTAAAAGCTTCGCAGGGAGCCATTTATCGAGTTTTAAAAGAGCGGGGACTGCTCCGAAAAACGAGGAAAAAATACCGAAGGAAACAAGACCTCAGGGACGTAAAGGCCAAATACCAAGCACTAACACATCACCAAGAGGACGTAAAACACCTCTATGACATCCCCTATTATTGGCCCCAAATGACACATTGGAAATTGCCAAAGTATGAATATACGATTCGGGACACGAAAAGCGGGTTCACGATGGTAGGATTTGCTGATGAATACAGTGAGCAATATTCAACGATACTCACCGAGACCTATTTAGCCCACCTGAAGAGTTTTGGGATCGACCTTGCCGATGTGACCATTCAAACCGATAATGGCAGCGAATTTGGAGCTCGAAAAAAGGATATAAAAACACCGGGTTTTGTCAATACCATCATGCTGGAGTGGGGAGCCAAACATAACTACATTCCGCCAGGGTGCTCTAATGCAAATGCTGATGTCGAAAGCTTCCATTCGACCGTAGAGTTCGAATTCTTTAATCTCGAGTCATTTAAATCCCGCGAAGAGTTCTTTCGCAAGACTCAGGCCTACCAGTACTTCTACAACTTTGTTCGCCCCAACTTCTCCAAGGGTGGAAAAACGCCCCTCCAGATCATCCTGGAGGATCGGCCCGGCATCTCTCCGGAAGTACTGAATTTCCCGGTTTACGATCTAGATGCATTATTTAGGCAGAAAATGGAACTACCGGCGATTAATGGGAGGGATCAATATGTACCTAAATTGCCCGTTAAGCTTGTGAACTCATTTGAAGAAATGGGCGTTGGGGGGCTCTTGGGGGAATTTATTGCAAAGAGCGCGAGGCCTAATCCATTTTAGTTACTTCGTTAAGGAGCTGTCCAAGAATAAGTTGAAGCATTACAGGGTCTCAGAAGCCCTGTAATGCTTCAACTTATTCTTGGACAGCTCCTAATCAATTCTTGATTTTTCTTCGTTGAGTAAAAGCTGATTTTAGGTACCATTCTCCCTTCGCCAAAAAAAAGGGGGGAATGAATGCTCTATTTACTGAATCTGACTTTGGCTTTTCTTTGGTTTCTTCAAGCCCATGCTGCTGAGAGCTCTATTAACAACGCCTATTTAGGATCAAGAGAAAATGATCCTGAGAGTATTGTCGAAAATGTCAGCACGATCCACGGTGACTACTCTGATTACGAGATCGATCTCAGTGTCTCTTTTATCTGAGGTGATTCGGTCCAACAAACCTATGTTAAAATACCAATATCGAATTGTAGGTGACCATCCTCTCCTTATAAGAAAAGATTTGCCTGAAGGGCGTTTTGTACAAATCAATTATTACGCTGATAGGGAAAATAAAGTTGAGTTGGTAACAACTCCCTCCGGGATCAGCGGCACGACGAGTACCCGATTTACCTATACCACGAAAGAGGGTGGCTCTGGTTTCACACAGGTCGATGGGCCTTTGACTCATAAAGCCATCTACCGATTCGATGATCAATTGCAACTGACAACAACAGAACAGTATTTAAACGGAGAGCTTTACCCAGGGCTAGCGCATCAAAAAACATAGAATAGTCGCCCGCTATCCCTCTTCGCGCTTGTCAGTTGAGTAAAAATTTTAGCATAATAGACGCCTTTATCTGGAGGCGTTATGATTACTGCAAACATTGTTACCTATCTTGAAATGATCCCTGACCCAAGAACAGTCCGTTGCATTCATTGGATGACTGACATCGTTGCCATTGCGCTCTTAGCCAAAATCTGCGGTGCAGACGGCTGGGAGGATATGCATGAGTTTGGCTGTAGTCGTCGGGAGTGGCTGTCTACGTTTCTTGAGCTGCCATCCGGCATTCCCTCTCCGGATACATTTCGCCGAGTCATGAGCTCTGTTGATCCGAGTGCGTTCTTAGAGGCTTTTTTGGAATGGATGCAGGCCGTGCAAGCCAAAATGCCAGGACTGATTAATATCGACGGCAAATCCATCTGTTCTGCTGCTAAGAGCGATAATCCGATCCATATCGTGTCAGCCTGGTGCGAAACCAATCATATGATTTTGGGTCAGATCCGCAACGAATGTAAATCCAACGAGATTGCTGCGATCCCGGAATTACTCAAACAGCTCATCTTGCCTGCGGGATGCGTGATTACGATAGACGCAGCTGGAACGCACAAAGAAAACGCCCAGCTTATCAGGGAGCTTGCTGCTGACTACGTGCTCCCGGTGAAAGGCAACCAGCCAAAATTACGCGATGAGCTCAAGAACTTCTTCGATCAAGCACATGACTGCGGCTGCGATTATGCTCCATTACAAGGGCATACAACTGAGGAGAAAGGTCATGGCCGAATGGAGCTTCGTCAAGTGTATGTAACTGGAGATGTAGAGTGGCTGCCGCAGCGCGCCGACTGGAAGGATCTCCAATCTCTCATCAAGCTGGTATCGGTGGGCAAAGCAACAACTTTTCTGTAAATTCGATCTTTTTCCTCTTTTCTCCCTCGAGTTTATTCATTTCTCGGTCCCTGACTTAACAGTGGACTCATGTCTAAATACTGCTTGCCTGTTACCCACTCCTCATGGATTTCGATCACAACGCCTGTTACCAACCGCAGCGCTGATGCCGGGTTCGGGAACAACACGGCTACTCGCGTTCGCCGCTTGATCTCCTTGTTAACCCGCTCCATACCATTGGAGGTCCTCACTCGCTTCCAGTGTTCCTTCGGGAACTGATAAACTGTCAGCCCTTCGTCGATATTTTCCTCGAGCCATTTAGCAAACTCGGGCGCACGCTTCTCGTATCTCTCTATGACCCGCCGTTTCATATCTTGGGCCATTTCAGCGGTCGGGCTGTTAAAGATCTCCCTCATTACCTCCGCTATCTCCAGCCTCATCGATTTCTTAGGAGCATAGCTTTGGGCATTCTGCGCCAGGTGGAACTGGCATCTCTGCCATGGCACCGAGGGGAACATTGCCTTCCTTGCACTTTTCATCCCAGCATGATCATCGCTAATGATTAACCGGAGCCCTCTCATCCCCCGAGACTGAAGGTGCTTAAAAAACTCCCTCCAGTGAACCTCGGCCTCCGAGAGACTTGCAGAGGCCCCTAAAATCTCCCGTTTTCCCTCCAGGGTGATTCCGTAGCCCAAGAGGATCGCCATATCGATTACAGACCCGTTGTGCCTCACCTTGAGGTAAATTGCATCAATGATCAGATAGCACACCTCTCCTATCGGTCTGTTTCTAAACTGCTCGAACTGCCCATCCAGCTCCTGGGTCAGCCTCGAGACCTGGGTCGAGCTTATCTCCAAGCCGCACAGTTTCTCGGTAATATCCTGCACCCTGCGGGTCGAGACCCCTTCCAAATACATCTGAGCTATTGCCAACTTTAGGGCTTTTTCTGAACGAGTACCCTTCTCCAGACTCTGGGGATAAAATCCAAGCCCCCTTACTTGAGGAATCTGCAAGTTCAGGGCTCCCAACCTGGTTTGTAGCTCTTTTGGCTTATAGCCGTTGGCGTATCCCTTTCTGTCCTCCGTCCTCTCATGGGAACCAGCGCCAAGGAACTGTTCCCTCTCCATTTTCATTGTCCCATTGAACAGCAACTCTAAAACGGGCTTCAGTCCTTCTATGCCTTGGCCAATAAGTCCTTTCACAATTTCCTCAACTAGGGTATCCTTTAACTGGTCTGAAATCATTTCAATTTCTCCTTTCGATTTTGACGAGTTTGAAAAGAAGAATTGTGGATCTCAGACCTTGTTTCACTCCAGCCTTTTCTGCTCGGCCAGAATGCTCAGTCTGAATTTACAGAAAGAATGTTACACTACCCTGTTTCTTTTAGCGTTTTAAATGTGATTAGCGATGACGAAGCAAGGCGCGACCACATTAAACGATGTCAAAATATTTTGAAGACCGGTGGTAAGGCTATTTTCAAAGTGTGGCCGGGCGATAAAACTGGGATTGGAAGGCAAACTGCAAGCGGTTACCAGAGCCATCGGGACATCGATACTTATGTAGATGAGATTCGCAATATTTTTGGGTCACAAAATGTCACTTTTGACCCTGACAATAAGATCATCATAGGTATCAATCCTATGGTGGCCTATCCAAGTGGGACCCGCTCTATTTGATTTTTTCTTATCGTATTTTCTTTTCAACTGGAAACTCAGATTTCTTAGCCCAGCCGTAAGTTCAAACCTAAAGCAATGACTAAGGAGACGAGGGTGTGCCATTTGGGGTTGCCAGTTGCTGAAAGCGTTTTATAGAGGCTTTCTCGTCCCATACCGGTTTTTTTTGCGAGATTGCCGATGCCGCCTTGGGCTTCAGTTACATGACGGAGCGCCTATGGATTTTCGGCACACTTGGCCACCAAACCCCATGTTAATGTTTAAAATAATTTATTGCTGTGCAACGATGAGGTGATCAAGACAGGTTATGAAAACGTGAACAATAAATTCTTGGGTCTGCTTATGGTTGCTGCACCGATTTGGGTTGGCGCGGCGACTTATGTTTGGGATGGGACGACGTCCTCAAATTTGAACACGGCGGGGAACTGGAGTCCAAGCGGTCCGCCCGGAACGGGTGATGATGCCCTATTTGATAGCAAGATTGCAGGAATCATTACGTCGCCAACGACTCTATCGGGAGTGGGTTTTAGTATATCAACCATCGACTTCCCGAATAACGCTAGTATCTTCTCTTTCACCATTAATGAGTCGGCCCTAACTTTCAATGGCGTAGGTATTGGCTCAGCTCTTCCAAACACTCCAACAAACGCACTTTTCACGGCAAATAACTTAAATAATGCGACCGTGATCGCGGATCAGATTTATTTTAATGGGAGTATAGCCACATCGGGAAGCGCCACCTTGGTCGCAAACAACACGGGTAGCTCTTCCCTTTCAGCTTCTCAAATTAATTGCACAAATCTCTTTTTTGCTGGAGAAAGTGGAAGCCTCATCGCAAATAATACCGGAACGAATAGCTCTAGCTCCTCTAGTCTTTCTGCAGGTTATGTTGCCGGTTCTCAAATGACGTTTGGAAGTTCTTTTTATGGATTAGCAGACAATATTACATTGAAGGCAATCAATAGCGGAACCAACAGTGGTAGCGGAACTACCAACGAGATCGGATATGTTAATACTTCTCAAGTGAACCTAGAAGCGAGTTTTAACGGAGGCGATTACTTCACTATCAATGTTCAAAACACAGGAGACGAGAGCGGTACAGGTGCAGGTACAACAGGTTCAAATGGTATTGGCTATGTAAATTCAAGCCAATTTAACACAAATTATACATTTTCGGTTAATGACAGTGCAAGCATCACTTTGTCTAACTCAGGATCTCTTGCAGGAACAGGGCATGTGGGTGATTCTGTAGGATACGTCAATGGATATCAATTCTTGGTCACGGATAATCTTTATTCAGGAGACTCCTTAAGCTTTACTTCTACTAATAGCGGGACGAATGAGGGATCCGGAAATGGAAATTCTGTCGGATACTTAGCCGATTCCCCTATTGCGTTAGTGAGTTTTTCTGGGGCAGGATTTAATTTTTATTCAGGAAACGGACTGAACTTAACTTCTACAAACTCGGGAAGCGAAAATAGCACAGGTACGGGTGGAAATAATGTTGGCTTTTGCGGCGGATCGCAAGTCTCATTTGACTCTCAATGTTCGCTCAATGATAATGGGGTGATAACCGTCTCAAATATCGGCTCTCTATTAAGTAATGTTACAGGAACTGGCAATTATATCGGATATATATATGGGCCTCAGTTTTCAGTTGGGTCAAATGAGACGACCCCAGGGGCTTTTTTGGCGGGAGATTCCTTAAATCTAACGGTTACTAATAGCGGAACAAATGTAGGAGCGGGACATACAAATAATGCCGGATTTGTAGACACTAATGGCGCACAAATTTCCATAAATAGCTCTTTTACCGCCGGAAATGATCTATACTTATCAGCGACCAACTCTGGTAGCGAAAATGGCACTGGTACAGGTTCTAATAAAATTGGTTATTGTGGCGATGGGCAAATAGATGTAGTAGGTGAATTTTCTGCTGGTAATAATGCGATTATCAAAATCTCTAACACCGGATCTAATTTAAGTAATGTGACAGGAACTGCCAATTGGGTTGGATATGTAGCGGGGGAGCAGTTCGACCAAGGGGGAGTCGGTGGGTATTTTTTTGCGGGAGATTCTTTAAATTTTACCGTAACCAATAGTGGAACAGATGAGGGAAGTGGAAATTCAAATTTGGTTGGGTACATAACCTCTTCTCAAATTATTCTAAATCAAAACTTAAGTGTGGGAATTGATTTTAACCTGGCTATTTCAAACTCGGGAACAGAGAGTAGTACAGGTACGGGAAGCAATTCTGTCGGGTATGTGAGTGGAAATCAATTTAACATCACTGATTCAGTTACAGTTGGAAATAATGCCAAGCTCATATTTTCTAACTCGGGATCCATTACGGGTGCAGGAAATGCCAGCGATTATGTGGGTTATATTGCTGGATCTCAATTTTATACTTCTGATGCAGGGAATTTGGTTTCAAATGACTCACTAACTATGACATTGACAAATAGCGGAACAGATACGGGAACAGGAAATACAAATAATGCGGGATATTTAACGAACAACCAACTTGATCTAGCCCTTGCTTTTGTTACCGGGAATGACCTAAACTTAACTGCTACAAACTCTGGAAGTGAAAATAGCACGGGTACCGGTCATAATAATATCGGTTATTGCGGCGGATCGCAACTAAGCTTTGGCGAACTATTTTCTGCTAATAATAATGCAAACATCACGGCTTCTAACGCAGGGTCGATTTTAAGCGACGTCGTCGGAATAGATAATCAGATAGGGTATGTAGTTAGTTCTCAGTTAGTTTTCTCTTCAGGTGGAAGTAGTTTTTTTGTAGGGGATTCCTTAAGCATTATATCTACTAATACGGGAACAGATGCGGGAGCTGGAAATCACAATACCGCTGGATATGTTGGCGCTTCACAACTCAGCTTTGACGCCAGTATGAATGCAGGAAATGATCTAAATGTGACTGTTTTAAACTCGGGAACAGAGAGTAGCACCGGTTCGGGAAACAATTCTGTTGGGTATGTGAGTGGAAATCAAATGAATGCAGGGAATGTAGTTCCGGCTGGGAAAAATGCGCAAATCACGGTATCTAACATAGGATCGATTGATGGAACGGGGAATGCTAACGATTCTATCGGGTACGTCACAGGATCTCAATTTTCTATATATAGTCTTTATTCAGGAGATTCTCTTAGCGTAATAGCGACGAATAGCGGGACAGATGTAGGGAATGGAAATACAAATGATGTCGGATATTTAAGCGTTTCACAAATTTCAGTAGATTCTAGTTTTACATCAGGAAAAGCTTTAAACTTAACTGCCACAAACTCTGGAAGCGAAAATAGCACAGGTACGGGTGGAAATAAGATTGGTTATTGCGGCACGGGAGAGCAAATAAGCATTGGCGGTCAATTTTCCATTACAGATCATGCCGCCATCACGGTCTCTAACACCGGGTCTATCTTAAGTGATGTCGTCGGAACGGCCAATTGGATAGGATATGTAAATTCACCTCAGTTTTATGGCGAGTCAGGAGGTGGAGTTTTTTTTGCAGGAGATTTCCTTACTATGACAGCGACGAATAGCGGGACAGATGAGGGAACTGGAAATAGTAACTACGCCGGATATATAAATGGTGAACAATTTGCCTTTAATAACAATGTTAATATGGGAAATAGTCTAAATGTAACCATTTCAAACTCAGGAACAGAGAGTAGTACAGGCACAGGAAGCAATTCTGTTGGATATGTGAACTCAACTCAATTTTATGTTAACGATACATTTGCAGTGGGAGATAGTGCAAGCTTCATGATCTCCAACTTAGGATCGATTGTAGGAACGGGGAATTCTAGAGATTCTATAGGATACATCAATGGATCTCAATTCTCTTCTAATAACGATTTTTCTTCAGGCGATCTGCTGACCTTAGTTGCAACTAATAACGGAACATTTCAGGGAACCGAAGATTCAAATAATGCAGGATACATATTCGGTGACCAAATTGAGGTAAGCGGTAATGTTTATACCGGAAATGATCTAAATATAACCATTTCAAACTCAGGAATCGATAGTGGATCAGGACATAGCAATCGAACGGGATACGTAACAAATGCACAATTTTTCACAGATAGCAATTTCTCAGCCGGCGCTAATGCTGCGATTACAGTATCCAATATAGGTACTTATGCAAGTAGTGGCACCGGATCGAGCTCTGTAGGCTACGTTAATGGGCAACTCTTTTTTAATGGTGCGTTTAGCACAGGCGCTAATGCATTCATTCAAGCCACTAATGCCGGTTATACCAATGGTGAAGGGACTAGCAACCAAATTGGATATGTCAATGGATCTCAAATCTATTTTAATTCCAACGCTCTTTTTGATAATGGCTCGGTGATCTTAGCCTCCAATGAAGGGATAGGTACTATCACGGCCTCACAAATCTATTTTAGTGTGGGATTTTCTGTTACAAGTGGAAGGGCCACACTGCTAGCATTGAATTCTTCTCAAGGTACCATCGGTAACTATGGTATTTATGTGGGTGACGCCACAGGCGGCGGCGATGTAAATATTGGTTTATCAAACTCTTCCCTTTATGTGTCTAGCACAGCCCCCTCTTTCATAATAGGGGGACTCAATGGTGATTCTCTAAGCGCTGCAACTTGCAACGTTCCCCTAATCATTAGTACCGATTCGGATGTCACGGGGGTATTTGACGGGAGACTAACTTGCTCATCAACTTTAACCAAAATAGGGGCGGGAAGGCAAACACTATCCGGATCGCTTTCAATTACAACAGGACCTGTAATAGTTAATGATGGAACTCTTATCATCAATGGGACTTTACCCGTTGGTTTGCAGGTAAATTCACCTGGAATTGTGAGTGGAAATGCAACCATCTCTGGATCTCTTGTTAATAGCGGAACAGTTGCTCCCGGAAATAGCATCGGCACGCTAACTCCAACTACCTACACACAAAATGCGGGCAGCTACTACGATGTCGAGGTAAATGGCGCTGGGTCAAGTGATCTTATCGCTGCAACAACTAGCGCTAGGATCAATGGCGGCAGTGTAGTTGTAAGTTCCGCAGATGGGACGTACAAATTTCAATCCCCCTACAGAATCATTTCGGCTCCGACTGTGACTGGAACCTATTCGAGCGTCTCTGCTGTATCGCCCATGGTCGTTCCGTCGCTCAGCTATAGTTCTACCGATATCTACTTAACACTGACTGCCGATATAGCCGTAGCGGCAACGACACCCAATCAACTAGCTGTTGCAAATCAACTAAATAGCATCATCGGCCCCAATACTTTACAAAATTTACTCCTAAGTGAAATAGCAAACTTATCTCTAACCGAAGCTGCGAGCGCTCTCGATAGCGTCTCCGGATCGCAATTTACCGATCAGGGGGTGATTGCGTATGGACTTAATGACCAATTCCTCACCAGGCTCTATGACGGGATCAGAGCGTATGTGACAATGGATCAAAAAGAGTGTGATTCGTGCTCTGGATTAAATCAGTACACTGTTTGGGGAGAAATCGGCGGAACAACGTCAAAGTTTTACGGGAACAACAATGCCCACACCTTCATTCTGAATGGATGGGAAGCGACACTCGGCGTTCAAAAATCTTTCCTCTGCGACTGGCTGGCCGGTGCGGCGGCCTCATTTGAACAAGACCAAGGCAACTACCACGATCGAGGTGGAGTGAGTCACCACAATACAATTTTAGGAGGCGTTTATGCCCTCTACCGCCCTTCTCGCTTCTATATCTTTGCAGACTTTGCTTACGGCTACAGCTTCAACCAATTGAATCGGTCAGTCCATATAGGAGGGTTGACATTCACAGGAAAGAGTCATCCTAACGTATCACAATTTACCTTCTATGGTGAAATAGGTGGTGACTTCAGAGTAAAAGCCCTCTTAATACAACCATTTATCGGGGTAGAAGCAGGGTCGTATTGGCAAAAAACGACAACAGAAAACGGTGTTGGCGGCTGGGCTCTTAATGTCGATAGCGAAAGCGCGGCTCTTGCGACAACAAAACTGGGCGGCCACTTCACTGTCGGCAAGCTTGCTGGAACATTAGGTTCTCTAAGCTTTGACCTCTCTTGGAATAGACAATGGACCAGCAATACCTACACTGTCGACGAAGCATTCACCAACTTTGGCGATACCTTCACGATCACCGGCCTCTCCCCTTTCCAAAACGCCTTCTACTATGCCGTCAACTGGGCCAAGTGCATGACCCATCAATGGAAAATCGACCTCAAAGTCGAAGGCAATGTCTGGAGCCACGCCTACCAAGTCGACGCTCTCGGCGGCCTTTCCTACACCTGGTAACTCTGAAACTAAAGACGGGTATAATCAAGTTCAGGGCTCGATGTTAAAAATTTCAGTTAAGATTCTTCCGGGGCTTCCATATAGGTGGAGCTGCTTGAGACTTCTTAGATTCTGTAAGGTGGTAGTAGAAATCGGGCGTTGGGACTCCAATCTTGCTGATATTGCCCCCTTCCCTTTTGACTATTTTTAATTGCTTTCTTTTGTTTGTTTTGTTAACTTGCTCTCTCGTAAAGTGAGGTTTTCGTGTCTGGATTATCTATTCAGTCGCCCTTGGTAGGCGTTCCCAACGCCCCTGAAAATAGACCTGCGGAGGGATCTCCTCCTTATTGTCAATCTTTCGAAGTATGGTTGGATAGCCCTTGCTCCGATGCGCGAGCCGTGTACGGTTGTATGGGGCCTTCGCTTTGTGGAAGAGTCGTAGCAGCACCTATGGCTGGATTAGTTCTTGTTATTTCAAATGTTGCTATCCGAACCCCCATTGTGATCCTCCAGGGAGTGTGGGAATGTTCCAAATGTCTTGCAAAGGAAACGCGCTTTCTTCCCGGGTTCTAACCAGCCTTCCAAAGTGCGTAAACGACTTAAAAAGACGAAGATATTCTAGATCCCTTTCCAGTAACCGTGGATGCCTATGGGGATTGCGTGGGGAGCCTCAGCCCGCGCGATTTCCGTAAATTTTTTGGCATCTAGAATCAGCAAAAAGGATCGTTTATTGGTGTAATCCAGCACAAGAGAGAGAACCGCGCCATCGTCTTCATCCTCCGCTCGGGGACGAGGGACAAAAATAGGCTCCCCTGGAACGCACCCATCTTCAGCCCAGCTTAGGCTCGTTTTGGTGGCAACATCGATCTTGTGGAGGCCCGCTTGCTCTTGCAGTGTGAGGGGCTTATGAGCGTAACAGTAGCGATACTCTGATGCAGTTCGATTGGCAGCGACGCGCGGCATTTCCAATATCTGGGGGAAAATCGTTTCCCGCGATAACTTTTGCGCGCTTATATCAATAGTAAAACGTTCCATTTTTGTGATTTGGCTCTTCTCTACCTTCATTGGGGGTGTTGAGCGAACGGCGATCGACTCAATCAGATCCGGATTGAGGTAGGTGACAACATCGATGAAGATTTTGTCTCCCTGATCAAAGGCATTTACATGGTGGAAAGCAAAAAAAGGATCCCCCTTAATGGTTGCAGCTACTTTGCCTGTAGAGCGTTCCACAACATAAAAATGAGTTCCCCGATCGGGTATCCACTTGTAGTTGAGTATGAAAGCCTTTTTGTTGAGCATCAAATCGAGGGGATTTACAACAAAAGGAAACTCAACTAATACTACATAGCGCTCAGTCAATGCAAAACTATGCATGTAAGCTGGAAGCTGAACGGGTATCTCAGCAATCACTTGCCTTGCGGATTGATGATCAGCCATTCTCCAAATGACGTAAGAGCATTTCTCGCTGAATCGGACGAAATAGTTCACAGATTCTCCAGCAGCAGGATCGTGTAGAGGATGCGCTGACTCCCACTGTCCTTGAGGGATGGTGTCGTTATAATGCAACGCCCCCAAAGTATCTAATGTCCCCGTGTCAAAAAGAACCGGCAGAGGGACTTCCGTAAGAGCTACCATCTGATCCGCATATTCCTGAATGCTCACATCCGCATTCTCAATGCCCTTCATATCCTGAGGAATAAAGCGTGTCTGTTCCTTGAACAATTTAGGGCAAGGGTCTTGTGAAAAACCACTAAAGTTCACGCTCTTCTTATCCATCATGATGTAGTATTGTTCGCTTCGAATAAAGCGATTGGTATAGAGTACCTGATCGGATGAAAAATCGAATGCGTGGAGCATCGCCAAACCATCGAAATAGCTCACCTGCTGATCGCCCACATGGAATTTTGCCGGACCATTGCGAAGAAGTGTTCCCGAAAGCCAAGAGGGAATTTTTCCCTGGATTGCGCAAGGGACCCGGTTCACTTCGCTATCCAGATCGAAAAAGAGTCGTGGGTCGTAGTAGAGATTTTTGATCTGTTTCTTGGACGATGATGAATCGCATGAGGCTAATAGGACAAATAAAAACAGAAGACTTTTTCTGAGTCTAAAGCCTCTCGCATTGTCCATGACTCACCCTTTTTGGTACCGTCTGGAGAAAAAAAACGCACGCCCTACAAAAAACCCAGTGACAACTCCTGAAGAGCATGTATCGGCAAGGTAAATAGAATAAGGGACGTCGTGTAAGGTAGAATAGTAGTATCCCCAGAAGAATTTCAAGACGAAAATTAAAAGGATCAGAACCAGAGTGGACCAATTCCCCGGGATGGTGATCAATCCTTTTTTACGATCTACGTGAAAATGCCAAGAGTGAACCTCTTTGAATCCTAAGTATGCCCCAACTGCAATGGAAATAATCCACCAAACAACTAGGGACGGGGATTCCTTCATCACGTTCCCATATAGGCCATAGATCGACCAAAGGATAAAAAATATAGGGAATAGCACCATTCTCTGGATAGATACTGTCCGCGGTTTCAGCGCCTTGATCCCGATCTGCCCCAGGATAAGAA
>Ga0364915_10331_pt1 | contig 17226 bp, 15 predicted proteins | sample ExccelJu500001D4_3_FD_206958 | JGI IMG/M metagenome (GOLD analysis project Ga0364915, IMG submission 206958) | Enriched cells from Trout Bog Lake Hypolimnion, Wisconsin, USA - BchlTB.June25.5000.01.D4 | ecosystem: Environmental > Aquatic > Freshwater > Lake > Hypolimnion/Profundal zone | place... | reverse complement strand
ATTGCCAACAGCGCCGAAGAATACGCGCTTCACCATCCACAAGGAATATGCAGCACCGAGAATTAAGGCAGTAGCTGCCAAGATTCCAATGAAAAAGTCATAATCCACAGCAGCCAAGATCACCATGAATTCACCAACGAAACCTGATGTTGCGGGTAAGCCGCAGTTTGCCATAGCCATCAAAACTGCAAAGGCAGTAAATGCTGGCATGCGATGCACTACGCCACCGTAATCAGCAATTTGACGGGTATGCATACGGTCATAGAGCACCCCAATAGAAAGGAACATTGCGCCTGCCACAAAGCCGTGGGAAATCATCTGCACAATACCGCCCTCAATACCCAATGGGCTAAAGAGGAAGAAACCGAGTGTTACAAAACCCATATGCGCTACAGAAGAGTAGGCAACCAGCTTTTTCATATCCTTTTGCACCAACGCAACTGCACCAACGTAGATCACGGCAACCAAAGATAGGAAGATAACAAAAGGACCAAGATATTGACTTGCATCTGGCGCGATTGGCAATGAGAAGCGCAAGAAACCATAGGCACCTAGCTTTAACATAATGGCAGCAAGGACTACTGAACCGCCTGTTGGCGCTTCAACGTGGACATCTGGCAACCAAGTATGCAAAGGCCACATCGGGATCTTCACAGCAAATGCCATGAAGAAAGCGGCAAACAAAAGAATCTGCTCAACAATATCTAAGCGGGCATTTTGCCAAGCCAAAATATCGAAGGTATTGGTAACGTTGTACAGATAAAGCATTGCAACTAGCGTCAGCAAAGAGCCGAGCAATGTGTACAGGAAGAACTTAAACGCTGCATAGATACGGTTATGACCACCCCATACACCAATAATGATGTACATCGGAATCAAAGTTGCTTCGAAGAAGACATAGAACAACAATGCGTCTAAGGAAGCAAATACACCAATCATGAGACCTGAAAGAATCATGAATGAAGCCATGTACTGAGATACCTTGGTATCAATAACTTCCCAAGCAGCGATCACCACAAAAATATTGATGAATGCTGTTAACACAATGAACCATACAGAAATACCATCAATACCTAGGTGATAGTTGATGTCATAACGTGGGATCCAGCTAATCTTTTCAACAAACTGCATACCTGGGTTAGCCAGATCAAACTGAATCACCAAAGGTAATGTGGCAATAAATCCAATAATGGCACCAACGAGAGCTAACCAGCGTACTCCGGCTGAAGGCTTTTCAGAACCGTAAAACAAAATGATGATTCCAAAGAAAATCGGAATCCAGATGGCGTAAGAAAGAATCATGATGGCTACTTAAGTAACAAAGGCCTAGCGAACAAAAGGCAGGTAAGCGTACAAAACCCAAGCTAACAATACCGCTAGGCCCGCAATCATTGCGAAAGCATAGTGATAGAGATAACCGGATTGAAAATGACGGATCACTCCAGCAAAGCGCCCTACTGCATGCGCACTGCCATTAACCAAGAATCCATCGATAATTTTTTGATCACCGCGATGCCACAAGACACCACCTATCCAAAGCAAGCCCTTAGCAAAAACAGCTTGGTTCAGATCATCGAGATAGTATTTATTATCCAAAAGTTTCTTAATTGGAGCGAAAGCCTCAGCAACCTTAGCAGGTAACTTCGGTGCCCAAAGATATCCAATAGCAGCGGTGAGAACACCCAAGACAACCAAACCTAATACAGGTGAAGTCAGTGAATGTATCGCCATGGCAACTGGGCCATGGAACTCTTCAGCTAACTCAACCATTGCTGGATGCTTACTGATATCCACAAAAATAGAATCGCCGAAATAAGTACCAAACAACAGTGGCTCGATGGTGTAAAAACCAATGATGACTGAAGGTATAGCCAAAAGAATCAATGGCAAGGTCACAACAAATGGAGACTCATGAGGTTTTTGACCAGGAGCTAAACCATGGTGTGCGTGATCATCACCCTGCTCTGCATGCTCATGGTGATCATGTGCATGGGCATCGGCATGACCCCAACGTGCTTTTCCATGGAATACATAGAAATACAAGCGGAAGGAATACAAGGCTGTAACAAATACGCTGGCCATTACCGCAAAGTAGGCAAAACCTGAGCCAGGGATATGGCTAGCAGCGACCGCTTCAATAATCGAATCTTTGGAATAGAAGCCTGAGAAAAACGGTGTTCCAATCAAGGCCAAGTTACCCAGCAACATCATTAGGCAGGTAATAGGCATGTACTTCCACAGTCCACCCATCTTACGCATATCTTGCTCATGATGCATACCCAGAATCACGCTACCAGCCGCAAGGAATAAGAGCGCTTTAAAGAATGCATGGGTCATCAAGTGGAAGATAGCTACTGGATAAGCAGATACGCCCAGCGCAACAGTCATGTAACCCAACTGCGACAAAGTGGAATACGCAACCACCCGCTTGATATCGTTTTGGACAATTCCCAGAAAGCCCATAAAGAGCGCTGTAATTGAACCGATAACCAGAATAAAGCTCAATGCAGTATCGGATAGCTCAAACAATGGTGACATGCGTGACACCATGAAAATACCTGCAGTAACCATGGTTGCAGCGTGAATCAATGCTGAAATTGGTGTTGGGCCTTCCATCGAGTCTGGCAACCAAACATGCAATGGGAACTGGGCAGACTTACCCATAGCGCCAATAAATAAACAGATACAAATAACGGTAAGCAAGTTCCAGTCAGTACCTGGCAGTGTTTGCGCAGCTAAAGCTGTGTTCTGTGAAAAGATAATGTCGTAGTTCATCGAACCAGTACTTGCCAACAATAGGCCAATACCTAGGATGAAACCAAAGTCACCAACACGGTTAACCAAAAAGGCTTTCATATTGGCGAAAACAGCAGATTGGCGCTCGAAGTAAAAACCAATCAACAGATATGAAACAACGCCTACAGCCTCCCAACCAAAGAAGAGCTGTAACAAGTTATTGCTCATTACCAACATCAACATGGCGAAGGTAAACAAGGAAATGTATGAGAAGAAGCGGTTGTAACCTTCTTCACCCTTCATGTATCCAATGGTGTAAATGTGAACCATCAGGGACACAAAGGTCACCACACACATCATGGTGGCAGTTAAGGGGTCAATTAAGAAACCAATATCTAAATTGAGCTCCCCAAGTTGCATCCAGCGATACACAGTGCCATTGAAATAAAAGCCATCCATCACTTGCACAAGAACATTGCAAGAAAGTACGAAAGCAATCATTACGCCAAGAATGCAGACAAATTGGCTAGCGCCATGGCCGATGCGATTGCCGCCTAGCTTTGTTCCAAAGAAACCAGCAATTGCAGAGCCGACTAATGGCGCCAAAGGAATAGCGCAGAGAAGAGGAAGAGTTAAGGTCAATTGCATGACTAGCCTTTTAGGTGGTCAAGGTCTTCGGCATTAATCGTGTCAACCTTACGGAAGAGCACAACTAAGATTGCCAAGCCGATAGCCGCTTCAGCAGCAGCCACAGTCAAAATAAAGAATACGAATACCTGACCAGCCATATCTCCCAAGTAATGAGAGAAGGCTACAAAGTTCATATTGACCGAAAGAAGCATTAATTCAATTGCCATAAGCAACACAATGACATTCTTACGATTTAAGAAAATTCCAATAACGCTAGTCGCAAATAAGATTGCACCAAGCACTAAATAGTGAGCTAGGGTGATATTCATTGTTTCTCCCCGCGGATATCTTGTTTGGCAGCCATATCTGAATCCATTTTCACGATACGCATACGATCAGCCGCTTTAACGCTAACCTGCTCTGCAATATTTTGTGATTTCGAATCTTTACGGTTACGCAAGGTCAAGGCAACAGCAGCAATAATTGCCACGAGCAATATGACACCAGCTACCTCAAAGGCGTATACGTAATCAACAAAGATCAACTTACCCAAAGCTTGAGTATTGTTGGCAACAAGCTCTTCAGGCATCGGCTGAACAGGAGCGTCTGTACCGATAAAGCTACGAATCAAGACGATAGACAATTCAAGAACGATGACTACACCCATCAAAAAGGCGATAGGCAAAAACTTTTTGAAGTCACGGCGTAGGTTCTCGATGTCGAGATCTAGCATCATCACAACGAATAAGAAAAGCACCATTACAGCGCCAACATAAACAAGAATTAAGGCCAAACTTAAAAATTCAGCCTTGAGCAACATCCATAAACCTGATGCGCAGAAGAAAGCCAAAACTAAGAAAAGTGCTGAATGAACTGGATTACGCGCAGTAATAACACGTACAGCAGATAGAACTAATAGACCAGCAAAGGCGTAAAAGAAAGCTGCATAGATAGTAGATGGATCGAATGTCATAAGTGTGTGTGCTTTATTCGATTAACGATAAGGTGCATCAACTGCACGGTTTGCGGCAATATCTTTTTCATACTTATCGCCTACTGCTAAGAGCATCTCTTTAGTGAAATACAAATCACCACGCTTGTCGCCGAAATACTCAAAAATATTGGTTTCAACAATCGCATCAACTGGACAGGCTTCTTCACAGAATCCACAGAAAATGCATTTTGTTAGATCGATGTCATAACGACTGGTACGACGTGTACCGTCATCACGCTCAGCAGTTTCAATAGTGATGGCATAAGCAGGGCAGACTGCTTCACAGAGTTTGCAGCCGATGCAACGCTCTTCACCATTTTCATAACGGCGCAAAGCATGTAAACCACGGAATCGTGGTGATAAAGGCGTTTTCTCTTCAGGATACTGAATCGTAATCTTTGGCTTAAAAAGATAGCGACCGGTAATAGACATACCCGTCAAAATATCTTTGAGCATCAAGCTATCGAGGAATTGTTGGATTTTCTTAAACATGATTGATCAACTTATTTCCAAATATTCCATGGGGATACTACCCAGGCACCAATCACAACAACCCAAAATACCGAGATTGGAATAAAGATTTTCCAGCCCAAACGCATAATTTGGTCGTAGCGATAGCGTGGCAATGTTGCACGCAACCAAATCACACAAGACAGGAGGAAGAAGGTCTTGCCAAATAACCAGAAGAATCCTGGAATATCGCGCAAGATCGGTAAATCGACGATTGGCAACCAACCACCCAAGAACATTGTTGATGCCAATGCAGCAATCAAAATCATGTTGGCATATTCAGCCAAGAAGAACATGGCAAAAGACATACCTGAGTACTCAACCATGTGACCGGCAACAATTTCTGATTCACCCTCTACAACGTCAAATGGGTGACGGTTTGTTTCAGCAACACCTGAAATGAAATAAATCACGAACATCGGCAGCAATGGCAACCAGTTCCAAGATAGGAAGTTCAATCCCATGCTCGCGAAGTATCCCTGCTCCTGCGAAGCAACAATGCTGCTCAGATTTAAAGAGCCAGAAGTCAATAAAACAGTAACCAGCGCAAAGCCCATCGCAATTTCATAAGAAATCATTTGAGCTGAAGCGCGCATAGCACCTAGGAATGGGTATTTAGAATTAGATGACCAACCAGCAAGAATGACACCGTATACGCCAATGGAAGAAATCGCCATGACATAAAGCAAACCAGCATTAACATCTGCCAACACCATTTTTGCTTGAAAAGGAATCACGGCCCAAGCAGCAAAGGCAGGCATGATCACCATTACAGGGGCGATGAAGTACAAAACCTTGCTTGCTTGCGTAGGAGAAATAACCTCCTTCATTAACAACTTCAATGCATCGGCAATTGGCTGCAACAAGCCTAAAGGACCAACACGGTTAGGTCCAAGACGAATATGCATCCAGCCAATAAGCTTTCTTTCCCAAAGGGTCATGTAAGCAACTGCACCGAACATAGGCAAAACAATAATGACGATGCGAACTAAAGCCCAAACTAGTGGCCAGAAAGAACCAAAGGTTGCCTCGCCTTGAGTGGTAATAAGGTTTAAGAAATCAGTCATCTCGTCACCTATGCTTTACTAATTGTTACAGAACCAAACATTGGTCCTAATTTTGCACTGGCGGTTGTACCAGCTGAAATGCGTACAGCATTTGCTGCTAAATTTGCCTCAAGAGTTACAGGTAAATCCACCGACAAATTTCCTTGAGTAACGCGCACAGCATCACCATCTTTCAATCCCAACTCGCTGAAAAGTGCCTGGCCTAAACCAACTTGATTGCCTCTCTTGGCATCGCGCGTCAATTGCAAAGCTGAGGCACGGCGCACGATTTGATCACTGCCATAAATAGTCACATCTGCAACGCGCTCAAGACCAGTCAATGGCGCTAAATTGCCGTTGACTACAGAGTTAACAGAAGACTTATTGCTTAACAAATTGCAGTATGTCTCGCTAAGCGCATCCCCGAGAACTTCCTCTGGCATGTTGTACAAGAAGCCATCTAATTCCAATAAGCCGCCAAGGACACGCAACACTTTCCATGCTGGACGAGAATCGCCCAATGGCTTTACTGACGGCTGAACTGTTTGTGCCACACCTTCTGCATTCACAAAAGTCGCTACTGTTTCTGAGTATGTAGAGATTGGAAGAATGACATCAGCCACCTCCAAAATATCAGCACTCTTGTAAGCGCTCAGAGCAATAACGGTATTGGCCTTAGCTAAAGCAGCGCGTGCTTGCTCTGGATTTGGCAAATCAGCATCTGGTTCAAGATTCATCAGCAGTACTGCACGACGATCACCAGACAAGACTGACTCAACACCAGCGCCATTGGCATTGACTAAGCTAGCGCCTACGGCATTACCGCCAACAGGCAAGAAGCCTAAAGTAGCACCAGTATGCTCTGCAATGAATTGAGCCAGCACATGCAAGTCTGCTGCATGCGGATGTGAAATAGCTGCAGAACCTAGCAAGACTGCTGTAGTAGTTCCAGAAAGCAAGCTATCGGCAATTGCTTGAGCGGCGGCTGATACAGAATGATTAAATGTGCCAGCCGGAGCAGATACAGATTTTGCTTTAGCGACAGCTAAAGCAACTTCACTCAATGCATTAAGCCATGCGCTTGGAGCAGCAGATATGCTTGCAACTATTGGAATAAGCCAATCATCACCACCAGCATCAATACGCAGAACTTGTAACGCACGCTTAGCTGCGGTACGTAAACGTGCAGCAATAATCGGCTGGTCTTTGCGTAAGAAACTACCGATAACTAAGGCACGATCCAACTCGCTCAATTTAACAATCGGCATACCTAGCCATGGTGCCGATGCGGCGCCACTGACATCAGTTTGACGTAAGCGTGTTTCTACTTGATTTGAGCCAAGGCCACGAATAATCTTTTGAAGAAGATGTAACTCTTCAGTGCTGGAAATTGGATGAGCTAAAGCACCGATTGCTTGCGGACCACTCTCAGCAGAAATCGTTTTCAAGGAACGGGCAACGTAATCTAGTGCAGATTCCCAATCAGTTTCGAGCCATTGACCACCCTGCTTGACCATTGGCGTTGTAACGCGATCTGGAGAGTTCAAGCCTTCATAGGCAAAACGATCACGGTCGCTAATCCAGCATTCATTAATGGCTTCATTTTCTAAAGCAACAACACGCATTACTTTATTGGCTTTAGTTTGAACAGTGGTATTGGCACCCAAGCTATCGTGGGGGCTTACTGAACGTTTACGACCCAATTCCCAGGTACGAGCAGCGTAGCGGAATGGTTTGCTGGTCAAAGCGCCCACTGGACACAAATCAATCATGTTTCCAGACAATTCTGAATCGACTGTTTGACCTACAAAAGTAGTGATTTCAGAATGTTCGCCACGATTAATCATGCCCAGTTCCATTACGCCGGCAACTTCTTGGCCAAAACGAACGCAGCGGGTGCAATGAATACAGCGAGTCATCTCCTGCATGGAGATTAATGGACCAACATTCTTGTGAAATACAACACGCTTCTCTTCTTGGTAGCGTGAATTCGACTTACCGTAACCTACCGCTAAATCTTGCAATTGGCACTCACCACCTTGATCACAAATTGGGCAATCCAAAGGATGGTTGATCAGCAAGAACTCCATTACAGAGCGCTGTGCATCGACTGCTTTAGCAGAATGCGTAAATACCTTCATACCTTGCGTTACAGGTGTAGCACAAGCAGGCAAAGGTTTAGGGGCCTTCTCAACTTCCACTAAACACATACGGCAGTTAGCGGCGATAGATAATTTTTTGTGATAACAGAAGTGAGGAATATAAGTACCAAGTTTGTTCGCGGCGTGCATCACCATCGAACCTTGCGGAACCTCTACAGCCTTACCATCTAATTCGATTTCAACCATGCTCACTTTATGAAGTCCCGTACTCAATATCTTTTATAAAGGTTGCGCAGAGTCTAAGCAGCGCTTATGTTCTACGTGATAGGCAAATTCATCCATGTAATGCTTCAACATGCCACGAACCGGCATTGCAGCAGCATCACCCAAAGCGCAAATCGTGCGGCCTTGAATATTAGCTGCGACATCGTTGAGTAAATCCAAATCTTCTGGGCGACCTTCGCCATGCTCAATACGATTTACGATGCGCCATAACCAGCCAGTACCCTCACGACATGGGGTGCATTGACCACAAGATTCTTCGTGATAGAAATAAGACAAGCGCAGTAGAGCACGAACCATGCAACGTGTATCGTTCATCACGATCACAGCACCAGAACCCAACATAGATCCAGCCTTAGCGATGCTGTCGTAATCCATAGTGAGATCCATCATTTGCGCACCAGGAATTACTGGCGCAGATGAACCACCAGGAATAACTGCCTTGATGGCTTTACCATCACGCATGCCACCAGCAAGCTTTAATAAATCCGCAAACGGTGTGCCCAAAGGAATTTCATAATTCCCAGGATGAACAACATCACCAGAGATGGAGAAAATCTTTGTTCCGCCGTTATTGGGCTTACCAAGCTCTAAATACGCTTGTCCACCGATAGCCATAATGAATGGCACAGCAGCAAAGGTCTCTGTGTTGTTAATTGTTGTTGGTTTGCCATACAAACCAAAACTTGCTGGGAATGGTGGCTTAAAGCGAGGCTGACCCTTCTTGCCTTCCAATGACTCCAACAAAGCGGTCTCTTCTCCACAAATGTAAGCCCCCCAACCCGGAGCTGCATGCAATTGGAAGTTGAAATCGCTACCTAAAATTTTGTCGCCCAAGAAACCAGCAGCACGGGCCTCTTCAAGAGCCTCTTCAAAACGGGAATACGTTTCCCAGATTTCACCATGAATATAGTTATATCCAGTGCTAATACCCATCGTATAAGCACCGATAATCATGCCTTCAATCAAAGCATGTGGGTTGTAACGCATGATGTCGCGGTCTTTAAAAGTACCTGGTTCACCCTCGTCACTATTACAAACTAAATATTTTTGCCCAGGAAATTGACGTGGCATGAAACTCCACTTCAAACCTGTTGGGAAGCCTGCGCCTCCACGACCACGCAAAGATGATGCTTTTAATTCCGCAATAATTGCATCAGGGGAGATTTTCTCGCCAATGATGCGACGCAGTTGCTGGTAGCCGCCACGGCTTTCGTAATCCTTTAAACGCCAATTCTCACCATTTAAACCAGCAAGAATTAACGGCTTAATGTGTCGATCGTGCAAGCTGGTCATGCTGCATTCCCTTCTGCACGCAATTCAGTTAACAGCGCGTCAATCTTTTCTTTGCTCATGAAGCTGCACATACGTTTGTTATTAACCAACATCACAGGAGAATCACCGCAGGCACCCATGCACTCACCCTCTTTTAGAGTGAAAGTACCGCAAGAAGTGGTTTCATTAAAACCAATTCCCAACTGTTCTTTTAAGTATGTAGCAGCTGTCTCACCATGAGTTAACTGGCAAGGTAAGTTTGTACAAATCACTAATTTGTATTTACCAATTGGCTTAGTGTCATACATGTTGTAGAAAGTTGCCACTTCTTCAACAGCAATTGTAGGCATGCTCAAAATTTGAGCGATGGTTTCGATAACCTCAGGAGATACCCAACCTACTTCGGTTTGGGCGGCAATCAGAGAGGCCATCACAGCAGATTGCTTTTGCTCTGGAGGATACTTCGCGACATTACGTGCAATATCTGCAAGCGTCTTGTCGGATAGTTGAAGGGTTGTTGTCATTAAATAATCCTTGGCACGCTTAATTAGCGGTCAATCTCCCCGAACACGATATCTTGAGTACCAATAATGGTTACGGCATCAGCCAACATGTGACCACGGGACATCTCGTCCATAGCGGAGAGATGAACAAATCCTGGAGCACGAATCTTCATGCGATATGGCTTATTCGCTCCATCAGAAATGAGGTAAATACCAAACTCACCTTTTGGATGCTCTACTGCAGAGTAAGCCTCACCATCAGGAACGTGCATCCCTTCAGTAAAGAGTTTGAAGTGATGAATCAATTCTTCCATATTGGTCTTCATATCCACACGCTTAGGTGGAGAGACTTTATGGTTATCACTCATTACAGGACCTGAATTAGCTTTCAACCAAGCTACGCACTGCTTAATAATGCGATTGGATTGACGCATTTCCTCCATGCGCACCAAATAACGATCATAAGAATCGCCATTCACGCCAACAGGAATATCAAAATCTAACTGGTCGTAAGTTTCGTATGGTTGCTTCTTACGCAAATCCCACTCAATTCCAGAACCACGCAACATTGGGCCGGTAAAACCAAGCTGCAAAGCACGCTCAGGAGTCACAACACCAATGCCTACCAAGCGTTGCTTCCAAATACGATTATCCGTCAATAAATTGCAATACTCATCAACGTTCGCATCAAAGCGACCTGAGAATTCCTCAATGAAATCCAACAAGGAACCGCTACGGTTTTCATTTAAGCGTTTAATGGCTGAAGCACTACGAATCTTAGACTTGGAGTACTGAGCCATTTGCTCAGGCAAGTCACGATATACACCACCCGGACGATAGTAAGCAGCATGCATACGCGCACCAGATACCGCTTCGTACATATCGAAGATGTCTTCACGGTCACGGAATGCGTACAAGAATACAGCCATGGCACCAACGTCTAGGCCATGACAACCAATCCACAAAAGGTGATTGAGTAAACGGGTTAACTCATCAAACATGACGCGGATATATTGCGCGCGCAGTGGAACGTCGACCTGAAGCAATTTCTCAATGGCCATGACATAAGCATGTTCATTGGACATCATCGAAACATAGTCAAGACGATCCATATAAGGAACGTTTTGAATCCAAGTACGAGTCTCAGCTAACTTTTCCGTAGCGCGATGCAACAAGCCAATATGCGGATCAGCACGCTGAATCACTTCGCCATCGAGCTCAAGAACCAAGCGCAATACACCGTGCGCGGCAGGATGCTGAGGTCCAAAATTGAGGGTGTAGTTCTTAATTTGTGCCATGACTTAGACCGGTTCTCCGTACTGCGCTTCCCGCACGATACGTGGAGTAATCTCACGAGCTTCAATCGTTACAGGCTGATAAACAACACGCTTTAACTCTGGGTCATAACGCATTTCTACATTGCCAGAAATTGGGAAATCTTTTCTGAATGGATGGCCAATGAAACCATAATCGGTCAAGATACGACGCAAGTCTTCATGGCCGTCAAACAAGATGCCATAAAGGTCAAATGCTTCACGCTCAAACCAGTTAGCCGATGCCCAAACTGGTGTTAATGATGCAACCAATGGATAGCTATCGTCTGAAGCAAAAACGCGTACGCGTAGACGCCAGTTGTGGGCCAATGACAATAAATGGGTCACCACGCCAAAACGTTGGCCAGACCAAGCGCCATCACGGAAATCTTGGTAATCAACACCACATAAATCAATCAATTGCTCGAATGCCAACGATGGGTCATCGCGCAAAAGCATAGCGGACTCAAGGTATGTATCTGCATTGACGACTACAGTAACTTCGCCCAAAGCGATTTGAATAGATTGAGCACGCTTGCCCAAAACTTTTTCGAGGTTAGCTGCTAATTGAGTTAAGCGATCAGACATGTCTTATCCCTTACGCGCAATAGTGCTTGTGCGAGCGATCTTGGATTGCAATTGAATGATTCCATAGATCAATGCTTCTGCGGTTGGGGGGCAGCCAGGCACATAAATATCTACCGGCACAATGCGGTCGCAACCGCGAACAACGGAATAGGAGTTATGGTAATAGCCACCACCATTAGCACAGGAACCCATGGAGATTACCCAGCGAGGCTCAGGCATTTGGTCATAAACTTTGCGTAATGCAGGTGCCATCTTGTTGCATAGCGTACCAGCAACAATCATCAAGTCTGACTGACGTGGTGATGGGCGGAACACTACGCCAAAACGGTCTAGGTCATAACGAGATGCGCCAGCATGCATCATTTCCACAGCGCAGCAAGCCAAACCAAAGGTCATAGGCCATAAGGAGCCGTTGCGGGTCCAGTTGATTAACTGATCCGCAGTGGTAGTAACAAAACCTTCTTTGAGAACGCCTTCTAATGCCATATCTATCACTCCCAGTCGAGAGCGCCCTTTTTCCAGATATATACAAATCCAACGATAAATTCCAAAAGGAAAATCACCATGGAGGCGTAACCTAGCCAACCTATTTCACGAAGGGAAACACCCCAAGGAAATAGAAACGCTGTTTCTAGGTCGAACAAAATAAAAAGGATGGCGATCAAGTAATAGCGCACATCGAATTTCATACGCGCATCTTCGAATGCCTCGAAACCGCACTCGTATGGTGACAGCTTTTCAGCGTCCGGCTTCGAAGGAGCCAAAATTTTTCCGAGGAACATGGGGACAACACCGACCCCAATACCTACGAGGATAAAAAGCAGAACAGGAAAGTAATTAGCGAGATTCAAAATAGTCCTGAGTCGTTCGTTTGGAAAACCCTAATAAGCTACAAATTATCAATATTACAAATCATAAAAAGATCTTTACTACAACACAAGCTACAAATTTTACAATCTGGTGCCGACGGCGAGACTCGAACTCGCACAGCCTAAGCCACTACCCCCTCAAGATAGCGTGTCTACCAATTTCACCACGTCGGCATCTTGCAAAACTCGTCAATTCTACTGCATTGCACAACTCAACTACTCAAAAATTGCCCCAGAAAAAACCCTTATGGCAAATTTTTAAAAACTCACTATTACTTAGGTACCGCAGGCTTGGATGGGTCTTGTACTGGAGCTGCTGGAGCAGCCGCTGGAGCGCTTACAGGCGCAACCGTTCCAGTCAAAATTCCTGGGTTTACAACCTTTTTATTGCCGACCCAAGTAATGCCTAGGGTACATACAAAGAAAACAATCGCCAAAATTGCAGTGGTATGGGATAAAAAGTTGGCTGACCCACTAGCGCCAAAGAGGCTGCCAGAAGCGCCAGAGCCAAATGCTGCGCCCATATCTGCGCCCTTACCCTGTTGTAGTAATACCAACAAGATAACGCCCAAAGCAGAAATTACCTGCAAAACGATTAACAAAGTCTTAAACCATTCCATGACTTAACTCCAATTTAAAAATATCTATGCCTGACAAATGGCCAAAAAATCTTGAGGATTTAATGAAGCACCCCCAATTAATCCACCATCAATATCCGGCATTGCAAAAAGTTCAACGGCATTATCAGGCTTAACACTGCCGCCATACAAAATTCCCACATGGGAAGCTACATCTTCATTAAATTCAGCCAACTGTAAACGGATAGCTTTATGCATATCTTGAGCAACTTGCGCGCTCGCTACTTTACCAGTACCAATAGCCCAAATGGGCTCATACGCAATCAAACAATCAGCCAAGCGATCTTGCAATACAGAAACCTGTTTGGCGATCTGACCGCATACTACCTCGAACTCTCTACCTGAATTTCGCTCATCCGCAGACTCACCAACACAAATAATAGGTGTCAATCCTGCATCGAGAGCCTGTAGCGCCTTAGCTGAAACCAATTCATCGGTTTCTTGATGCATTTGGCGACGCTCAGAATGGCCAACAATGACATACTTGCAGCCCAACTCTTTCAACATTGCCGCGCTCACTTCGCCTGTAAAGGCGCCGGAGTTATGTGCGGATACATCTTGAGCTCCTAAACTTAAAAATGCCAAGGAGCACTCTTTAATTAACTGTTGACACTGAGATAGGTAAGGAAACGGTGCGCAAAGCGCAAACATCCTTCCAGCAGGCATACCCTGCTCCATCCCTTTACAAACGGCTTTCACCCAGCTCTCGTTGCTAGCCAAGCTACCATTGAGTTTCCAGTTACCAATAACGATTAGTGGGCGCATATAACTAAATATAAAATTTAAACGGTTAAGACAATCTTGCCCACATGCTCTGATGACTCCATCAGACGATGAGCTTCAGAAGCTTGATCCAAGCTAAAAGTTTTATAGATAACGGGCTTTAATTTGCCGGCATCCAACAAGGGCCAGATACGAGCGTGTAATTGCTCAGTAATTTGCTTTTTGAACGCAACCGATCTTGGACGCAAAGTGGAGCCCGTAATGGTTAGGCGACGACGCAAGATTTGCCCAGTATTCACTTCTGCTTTAGTTCCGCCCATGACAGCGATAATTACCAAACGACCATCATCAGCTAGGCACTCGATTTCACGAGAGATGTAATCACCCGTAACCATATCTAGAATGACGTTAACGCCTTTTCCATCGGTAGCTTTTTTAATCTCTTCCACAAAGTCTTGTGTCTTGTAATTGATTGCCAAGTCAGCGCCCAACTTGATACAGGCATCGCATTTCTCATCGGTACCAGCCGTGACAAATACTTTATGACCCAAGGCTTTCGCAATCAGGATGGCCGCAACACCGATACCGCTAGATCCACCTTGAACCATTAGGGTCTCGCCTTGAGACAACTGACCACGCATGAATACATTGCTCCACACGGTGTAGAAGGCTTCAGGCAAAGCAGCTGCTTCTATATCCGTAAAGCCTTTTGGATAAGGCAAGCATTGGGCAATGGGGGCAATGCACAATTGGGCATAACCGCCACCTTGCACTAAAGCACAAACTTTGTCGCCAATTTTGAGACCAAATCCATTATCGGTATGAGTTAAATCTCCACCAATAATTTCACCAGCTACTTCAAGACCGGGAATATCCGATGCACCTGCCGGAACTGGGTAATGCCCTTTGCGTTGCAAAACGTCTGGGCGATTTACACCAGCGGCATAAACCTTAATCAATACCTCTCCAGATCTTGCAGCGGGAGCTACAGGATCTGGACGAGTGGCGGATACCAAAACCTCTGGCCCGCCAAACTCCTTGATTTCGATTGCGCGCATATGAAATCGACTACTTCTACTTTTTGACTATTGCCTATTAATTAAGCAGGCTCGCCATCAGTGGAAGCAGCCTCAGCTACAACCTGTGCAACTGTAGCAACAGTAGCATCAGCTAAGGGAGCAATTGTGCCGCCCTCATCTGCCATCGCAGCTTTGAGGTATAAACGCAAACGACCACGCTCATCAGCAGCTAACAATTTCACTCGAACAATCTGACCTTCTTGGAGGTAATCTTTAACTTCTTTTACACGCTCATTAGAAATTTCAGAGATGTGCAAGAGACCGTCTTTACCTGGAAGAATGTTTACCAAAGCGCCGAATTCTAATAACTTCACAACTGGGCCTTCGTAGATCTTACCTACTTCAGCTTCAGCAGTAATGCCTTCGATACGCGCTTTGGCTTCAGCCATACCTTCTGCGCTTGTAGAAGCAATCGTTACTGTACCGTCATCTTTAATATCGATGCTGCATCCAGTTTCTTTAGTCAAGGCTTGAATTGTTGCGCCGCCCTTGCCAATGACTTCACGAATCTTGTCTGGATGAATCTTGAAAGAAACCATACGTGGAGCGTGTGCTGACAATTCTGTACGAACTGAGCCCATTGCTTCTTGCATCTTGCTCAAAATATGTAAACGGCCTTCTTTAGCCTGAGCCAATGCAACTTGCATGATTTCTTTAGTGATACCTTGAACTTTGATATCCATTTGCAAAGCAGTAATACCGTTAGCTGTACCTGCTACTTTGAAATCCATATCACCTAAGTGATCTTCATCACCCAAGATGTCAGTCAACACAGCAAAACGATTGCCATCAAGAATTAAGCCCATTGCAACACCAGCAACGTGAGCTTTTACTGGAACACCAGCGTCCATCATTGCTAAACAGCCGCCGCAAACAGAAGCCATTGATGAAGAACCATTTGACTCAGTGATTTCTGAAACAACGCGGATGCTGTAAGCAAAATCTTCTGCGCTTGGCAATACTGGAATCAAAGCACGTTTAGCCAAACGACCGTGACCAATTTCACGACGCTTTGGGCTACCTACGCGACCAGTTTCACCGGTAGCAAACGGAGGCATGTTGTAGTGGAACATGAAGCGATCGCGGTACTCGCCTTCAAGCGCATCAATGATTTGCTCATCACGTGCTGTACCTAAAGTAGCAACAACGAGCGCTTGTGTTTCACCACGGGTAAACAAAGCTGAACCGTGGGTACGTGGCAAGATGCCGTTACGAATTTCGATTGGGCGAACAGTACGTGTATCGCGACCATCAATACGTGGCTCGCCGTTCAAAATTTGGCTACGAACAATCTTTGCTTCGATTTCGAACAAGATGTCATTAACAGCAACTGGGTCAACATCACCTTCTGTAGCCAATTGAGCTAATACTTCTTTAGTAATTTCTTTCAACTTGTCAGAGCGTGCGCCCTTTTGACGAATTTGATATGCCTCGCGCAATGGGCCTTCAGCCAAAGCAGTTACCTTAGCGATAAATGGCTCATCTTTAGGAGCAGCAGTCCAATCCCACTCTGGCTTGCCAGCTTCTTGGACCAATTCGTTAATGGCGTTGATAGCAGTTTGCATTTGGTCATGACCATATACAACAGCACCCAACATGATTTCTTCGGATAATTGGTTAGCTTCAGACTCAACCATCAATACTGCCGCTTGTGTACCAGCAACGATCAAGTCGAGTTCGCTAGTAGCTTGCTCAGCACGAGTTGGGTTTAGCAAGTATTGACCGTTGGTATAGCCAACACGAGCAGCGCCAACTGGGCCACTAAAAGGAATACCTGAAACAGCCAAAGCTGCGGATGCGGCGATCAAAGCAGGAATATCAGAAGGGACATCAGGGTTGATAGACAACACATGAATCACTACTTGAACTTCGTTCAAGAAACCTTCTGGGAACAAAGGGCGCAACGGACGATCGATCAAACGGGAGATCAATGTCTCA
>Ga0364915_10322_pt1 | contig 17750 bp, 11 predicted proteins | sample ExccelJu500001D4_3_FD_206958 | JGI IMG/M metagenome (GOLD analysis project Ga0364915, IMG submission 206958) | Enriched cells from Trout Bog Lake Hypolimnion, Wisconsin, USA - BchlTB.June25.5000.01.D4 | ecosystem: Environmental > Aquatic > Freshwater > Lake > Hypolimnion/Profundal zone | place... | reverse complement strand
TAAATTGAAATGGTTATTTTTATAAATTGGGTTACTTTTGGCTATTTCAAGCTTGATGGCACGCCATCTGAACAATATTCAGTCATTTATTAGGTGTCACACTAAAAAATTTCAAAAAATTGACCAAATTAAATACCTACTAAGGGTATCGATAATGCTTTCAAATAAATTATCGAAAGTGCTTAAACAGAGAATTTTAAATAGCCGAAAGCCCCACACTTGGCGGGGCTTTGACTGAAAAAAGTCCTTATAAATCAAATATTTAGACTCATTGGCGGAGACGAGATCCGCCGCTCCTATGATTCAGCAAGTATCAGTTAGTAACATTAAATAACCTTATAAGCCTTTATATGCATACATATAAGCTAGTTAGTTTTCATAAGAAATCTCGTGGGACGCCATACAATCACCTATAAAATGGTATACTAAATGGTATACTAAATGGTATACAAAATAAAGTGCTTTTAATAGGAATACACATTGGGCAAAAGCAATCATGCATCCGGAAAGCTAGCAGCAGTTAGCTTAAAAAAACTAAAAGACGGATGGCATGCAGATGGGGGCAATCTCTATCTATTTGTTCGGGGGATGAGCCGTGCATGGGTATTTAGATATACATCACCCACCACTAAAAAACGTACACCAATGGGATTGGGTTCAATTGAAACTTTAGGGCTATCAGAGGCAAGACAAAGGGCTTCAACCCTAAGAGCGCTGGTAAAGGATCCTTTTAATCAAATTGATCCAATAGAAGCAAGAGATGATGCAAGAGATCAAATCAAAGCTGCAGCTAAGAAGCGTACAACTTTCAAGCAGGCAGCGGAACGATACATTGAATCTAAGCAAGCAGAATGGTCAAACGATAAACATAGAAAGCAATGGGCAAGCACTCTAGAGAAGTGGGTCTACCCGCATTTAGGCAATCTTCCAACAGAGTTAATAGAGACAAGTCACGTCCTCAAGGTATTGCAGCAAAACGTGAAGGCTAAGGATGGGTCTATTGAAGGATCTTTTTGGAATAAAAGGACGGAGACTGCATCGCGAGTAAGGGAGAGGATGGAGGCTGTTTTAGGATGGGCCAAAGCAAGTAAGCTGCGTACCGGAGAGAATCCAGCAGCGTGGAAGGAGAACCTGGAGAACCTGCTTTCTAGCCCGAAAAAGACTAAAAAAGTAGAGAATCAACCTTCCCTACCCTACCAACAAGTTGGCGACTTTATGACTAAACTAAAAGCTAAAAAAGGAATGGCGGCTAGAGCTCTTGAGTTTTTAATCATGACTGGTGTCAGATCAGGATCAGTTCGTATGGCTACCTGGGAACAAATTGATTATGAAGACTCGATATGGAGCATACCTAACGAGAATACTAAGATGGGGGTGGCCCATAAAGTACCCCTAACGCCTCAAATGGTTGAGCTACTTCAAACACTGCCAACTATTGAAGGTAATAGCTATATTTTCTGTGGCTCCTCTAAGGCCATCTTGAGTGATATGGCCCTGTCTAAAGTGATGCGCGACATGCATGACAAAGGTGAGATCCCAGTAAAAGCAGTGCCTCATGGCTTTAGAGCTACTTCGAGAACTTGGGCTGCAGAGCAAACGAGCTTCCCTGATGAAGTTAGAAAAGCTTTTAGCATGCATGCCGTTAATGATTCTGTAAAAGCGGCATATGAGCGTACAGACTTCTTTGATAAACGCCGCGAACTAACAGAGCAATGGTGCAACTTTCTAGAGCTACCAAGCATTAAAAAACCTGCAAAATCAAAAAATAATGTTGTCAACATTAAGGATGTGGCATGAAAACCCTCGCAGGAGTAACCGAAGCAGATGATTTGAACGTAAGCAAGGAGTTTGAAATTGAGGCTCGGAGAGAGATTGAGAAGCTGCTTCCTGGCTCATGGGTAAAAATTAGAGAGATTTGTGTAGACGCAAAAGACTTAAAATTTAGGCAGTCCGCCAGCAAAGTAGCTGATATAAGATCCGGATTACGATCCTGCCACGCATATGCTGAAAAAACTTTAAGTGCACTCGATAGTCTGCCGACAGCTGCAAGATCATTAATTTCTAGCGATGCACACAACAAACTAAGTGAACTGGTGGCATCTTTAGAGCTAGCCCTAGCTGGAGCGCTAGATAAGAAAGACTTTCCAGATGGAAAAATAGCTTATTTCTACAGGGAATACATAGCGACACACATCGTAAAAATAATGCGTCAGCATCATTTGGAGCCAAAAATGAATAGAGATATTAACCATACGTCTACTGGTAACGATACATACGCACAATTAGTTAGGCTTGCAATAGAACTCACAGATGACGGCATTGCCTCACCTACTGAATTAATGAAAATCATGAAACAAGGCCTTGACTCAAATATTCTTAAGTAAATCAAGTTTCTTTTCCCTAGAAATTCTTAAGGGGTAAGTACACTTTTTAAGGTGAAGATATAGAGCAATACTTCAGGTGTTACAACAAACCTGGAGATAGCAGCATGAGCCCAAAGCTAAATAGAGATTTAAATAGTACTGCAGCTACAAATCGAGCAATACGTATGCCAGAAACTCAGCACAAAACCGGCTTGAGTAAAACCCATATTTATCGCCTCATCAAACTTGGTTTTTTCCCAAAGCCATTTAAATTATCCGAAAGAGCCATTGCGTTTTATGAGTCAGACATTGATTCATGGATTAATCAGCGTCGCGGAGAAAGTATTGCCTGATGGACACACTTGCATTCTTTCGGACCTTACTGCCACCTACAGGCATCTACTACCTAGCAACAATTAGTAAGCCTAAACAAGGCAGTAAGAAGCACTCGCAAACCATTCACTACGCCTATTCCTCGTTAGAGGAGCTAACAGTGGGTGTAGAGAAGTTTAGCGCCAATACTTCAGTTAACTTGTTCCATGCTTGTGGGTCATACCTATATGAATCAGTAATGGTGAATGGAATTAAATCCTACCGCAAGCAAGAGAATTGGTCTGAGGCTAAGGCTCTATGGGTTGACCTTGACTGTGGCCACGAGAAGTTTGATAGTGGCGCAGGTTATATAAATCAAGATGCAGCCCGTGCGGCAATATTAGAGTTCTGTACTGTCGCCAACTTCCCCACCCCCATGATTGTGAATTCAGGTAATGGGGTACATTGTTATTGGCCCTTCACAAGCCCTATCCCTGCAGTTAAGTGGCTAACTCTGGCCAGGATGTTTAAGCGAGCCCTATCCCACTACAAGGTATTGGCTGATGATTCGTGTACAGCCGACTTCGCGCGTATCTTACGTCCAGTAGGCTCATTCAATAACAAGAGCGATCTACCCAAACCCGTAACTTGTGAACTTGAAGCTGAACTTTTTAGACCAAGCCTTATTTTGGAAAGACTAAAAGCACTTGCTTTAGAAGCAGATCTAAAGCCTGAAGTAATTCGTAGTTATTCACCAAGTATTAATAGTGATCTTATGGTTCCTATAGTTCAGATGCCAACTTTTGCTGAGGAGGTCGCTAAGCACTGCAATCAAATCAAAAAGGTGGCCGAGACACAAGGCGATGTCAGTCGTCCCGTATGGTTTGCTGCCATAGGTCTTGCTACGTTCTGCGAAGAAGGCATGGACATTGCTGAGAGGTGGACTGAAAAGCGTGGCGAAACTGGACATGCTGATACTGACTACCAAGTTAGATTTACTTCATGGGGAGGTGGCCCTCCCCTGTGCGCTAAGTTTGAGGCAGATAACCCTAAGGGATGCGAAGGATGTCTCCATAAAGGAAAGATCAATACGCCGCTTGTACTGGGACGTGCCACTAAAGCCATGCAAACAACTACAGATGCCGAACAAAGCTTAGAAGCCGTAGATAGATCTCCGCTCTTCTTACCTGATAAGAATGGGAATGGCAGACCTTTGGGTACAACAACAAATGTCAAGGCTGTATTGGAATACGAGGGAGTCACAGCCCGATATAACCAAATGACCAAGGAGCTAGAGATCATTGTTCCAGGCGTAAGTTCTGTACCTGATGAATCAAGTAATTCCAATCAAACCGCTGCATTAGATTTACTAACAAGACATGGGGTTCCATACACACGTGCACCCGAACAAATCAATGCGATTGCAGCCAGTAACCCCTACTGTCCAGTAAGGCAGATGATTGAATCAAGGCCATGGGATGGAATACCTCGCATTGAACAATTCGCAGCACAAATTACAACGCCGCATCCCTATGAGACAAGAGAGTATTTAAGAAAGTGGCTCATTCAAGCTGTAGCCGCCGTGTATCTCCGGGAAGGCCTATCCGCTGCTGGCATGCTTGTACTCGCTGGACCACAAGGCATTGGTAAAACGATGTTGATACGGATGCTTGCCAGCATGGTGGCTGATAGCTTTCTTGAGGGCGCTACCCTAGATCCATCAAATAAAGACTCAGTAATGACCATCGCCTCCCACTGGATTGTTGAGTTGGGCGAGTTAGATGCGACTTTTAGAAAATCAGATCTAGCTCAGCTAAAGGCATTTATCACTAAAAGATTGGACAAATTTAGAAGGCCCTACGCCAAGAAAGATTCGGAATTTCCAAGACGCACTGTCATGGCAGGGACAGTAAACGAAGCGGAGTTTCTCTATGACACTACAGGCAACCGTCGTTTTTGGGTAATTCAAGTCAACACAATCAATATTGATAATGCTATTGATATTCAGCAGTTGTGGGCCGAGGCAAAGACTTGGTATGAAGCTGGTGAGACTTGGCACTTCAACCAAAAGGAGCAGCTATCACTTAATAAACACAATTCCCAATTTGAGGTAGTTGATCCAATTTCTGAAAAAATTATCTCCAAGTTTGACTTCCAAAATATGGCCAAAACAACTTGGTTAACCGCGACGCGAATTGCTGAATTGGCCCTATTCGATCGACCAACTAAGGGCGAAGTGCAACGGGTGTCTACAGTTGTTAGGGGCTTAAATGGAAATCAAGCCAAATGCTGTGGCGGACGCAGGCTCTTGCTTGTGCCTGGAGTGCACCTATGAACTACAAGACAAAAAGTGCCAAAGTGTGCCGCGTAATGTGCCGCCTCAATTTTAAGGCGGCCCTCTATGAGAGTATTTGTTTATATGGCTTCGTTGGTATGTGTGCCACCTGTGCCACCTATTCTATAAAACTATTTAATAAGCGCATAACAGCACCAGTAGGCAGTGAAGCAATAGGAGTAGCAAACCTAAACAGCATTACAAAGTTAAGAAACCTAGCGGCACAGGTGGCACGGGCGACACAGATAACTAAACATCAGGAGGGTATATGACCCAGCCACACCATATTTTGGGTCCAACCCTCCGTGAGCAGATCGACAAGCTAAAGGCCGAGACGCTAGAACTCAACTCTAAATCCCCTACTCGACCTACCAAGCCCATATCGTTAGTCGATCACTACACAAACCAAATAACCAAATGGGTCTCATCCATGACAGCTCTACAACGCCAGAGGACATACACACTAGAAGAGATTATTTCTATAGCAGGACTTAAGGGCCACTTTCGATCTCGGGCCTCTAATCAATTTACTGGAGAGGCTTTACGGCGCTCCAACTTTTACCCCAAAAGGGACTGGACAAATTCAGGACGAAACAAACGTTACTGGAAAATTAAGAAAGAAATCAAATGATTAATACAAGCAAGTTTGACCAAGCAGTACTAAGAAGATACCAAGAGAGTTTTCTACAACACAACAAAACGGCAAGGAACGTCTGTGAAAAAATCGACCCCCCGCCAATCGATCTAAATTTTAATTATCAGGCTGTTATGGAAAACCAAGGTCACCACTATGCTCGATACCTTGAGATATTAAGTCGAGATCGCGGGTATGAAGGCACGTCAATGACTCTAAAGGCTTGGGCTATAGCTCATCACATAAAAGAGAAAATTGTGATGCCAGGACTTCTATGGGATGGGCGTTGTCAAACAATTTGGAAAGGGATGCAAATAAAGAAAATACGAACTTTACTTAATAGTGCCCCCAACCATCTATACGAACGAATTGGTGCAGCAATACTACTCGCCAACGATGAGTTGGACCCCTCCCATGAAATTGCTCGTTATTTTATAAACTGGAAAGCCTCCTACCTGAATAAATTAGATGAAATTGACTCAAGAATGCAGTGTTGCGCCAAAACCATAAAACTCCGTCAAGACCACTTAAATGCATATGAGCAGGTTTTAAAGGATGCTTATTCTGAATTGCGTGCGGAACTGCTAATGCTCTACAGCCTCTTTGAAAGTACAAAATACTTAAACTAGTTAGTTATTATTGAGATATGGCTTATTTGCTTACCAAAACCAAAGTGATGACGGGCCTTCAGTGTCCAAAAAAGCTTTGGTTTGATGTCAATGATCCAATTAGAAAAGACTCGCACCTATTTCATATAGGTAATAGATTTGGTGATTTTGCGAGAACTCACTATGGTCCGGGGTTAAATTTGGCCGGGGACTTGAATGCCACCAGCGCTATTAACAAAACAAATGAAGCTCTAGCCAACCCTCTCACATCAGTTATATACGAAGCTGCACTCCTCCACTCTGACACGCTAGTTAGACCAGACGTTCTTATAAAAAAAGGTAGCTCATGGGAAATGGTCGAAATAAAAGCCTCAACAAGCGTAAAAGATGAGCATGTTCGAGATGCCACTATTCAGACTTATATCCTAGAGTCTTGCGGCCTAAAAATTGATAGCATCAAAATAGGTCATATCAATAATGAGTTCACCTACAAAGGTAAAAGCAATTACTCAGGATTATTGGTTGAGGTTGATATAACTGAAGCCATAAATCATAATTTACCCAATGTACAGACATGGATAGACCAACTAAAACATCTGGGCATAAAAGGAGCTGAGGAACCTCAAATCTCAATTGGTGAGCATTGCTCATCACCCTATATATGTAACTACATAGATCGTTGCGAATCCCTCCTTCCAAAGTTAGCTGAAGTTCCTATTTCCATAATTCCCAATGCGGGGAAAAAACTAGCTAGGGAATGGGCAAGCAAAGAAATTTATGATTTAAGAGATCTACCAACTGAAGCCCTCAAGAATCCTATCCACCAAATAATTCAGAAATCTCATATCGAAAATATGGCATGGATAGATCCCTCAATAAGCAAAAGAATTCAGGCGTATGAATGGCCTAGATTTTTTATGGACTTTGAAACAGTCCAGCAAGGGGTGCCATTAGTGTTGGATACAAAGCCCTACCAAGCCGTACCTTTTCAATGGTCAGTTCATAGGTGGGATAGCCCCGTACAAAAACTAAGGATTGAAGATGGGGTAGGATTTCTTGAGTTTTATATGTCTGATATGGAACGTGAATTCTTAAAAAGTTTAATTAATGTTGTAGGCAATACAGGTCCGATTTTTGTCCACAATGCCTCCTTTGAAAAAACCATACTTAACTCATTAGCGTCTAGAGAGGACTGTGCTGATCTGAAGCCTCAAGTTGAGCTAATGATAAAAAGAATAGTTGATACGCTAGATATAGTTCGCCAAGGATTCTATGCCCCCGAAATGAAGGGTTCTTACTCTCTAAAAAGTATCGTCAAAGCTATACCAACAAAAGTAGACTATTCAAATGATGATTCTCTTTCGGGGGGCAGCGAGGCTCAAATCGCATGGTTTAAATGCACCAATCCATTTGCAACCGCTGATGAAAAACAACTTTGGGCAAGAAAACTTAAGTACTACTGCGGCCAAGATACCATTGCCATGTACGACCTAATACATTTTTTATCAAGTCAAGAAGTCAAATAAATATTAGTAATAATGTATCAATGTAGATGATTGAGAAATCTCATTAAGTCTAATTACTAATCCAGAAAAATCTTCTTCTGATAAGTTAGATCTTACAAATGGCCTTGGGTCTAGTGAATTCATTGGTGTAATTTCATATAAATCCCCAGAAACATCTTTAATGACAGAATGAGCTAGGAAATGGCATTGTGATAAAGAAGGCATATCTATACATATCCACCCATCTACAACCTCATATTCTGGATTTTCATCAACAAATATTCTCGAATTCTCATGACAGTTGTTTGCCAATGGAGCTACTCCATCAACAGTTACCTCTAAAAATTTTAGGTGAGTACCGTAGCTACGGATGGAATGCAGATAGGCAACATAATCACGAAGATTATCAGTAAAGGAATTTTTTTGAAATCGATACATACAATTTAAACAACTTTTTAATTAGACAGAAAAAAGAGATAAATGAAAATATCTCTAAGCCGTCTATTCCTTTTCAAAACCCTGATCTGAAAACTTAAGTGTTCGACAGTTTTCTGTAACAGTTCTAACAACATTATCAGGAACCCCATCTGGCACTTCTGCGTGTATCTCTAAGGTTACCCTCACCTCGGAACCAATCAACCCGGATAAATGGGCAATAACTTCATCCGCAATCCTCCCTGCATCTCGTCCCACCCTAGTCGGATCCAAAATTACTGCACCATGAAATCTACTAGGTTTTTTTATGGGTAAAGTTTGATCTGGATTACCAGGCATGCCCTCACCTGAAGTTTGCCCCCCAAAAGCGCCTACATCACCACCTGCAATTTCATCTACCTGCTTTGCACGCTCGGCATCCAGTTGATCGCTGGCGATATTTGACCTGACCAAAAGAGAAGTTCCATGAGGGTCAATTGAATCGATAATCTGGCCTCCACGAAGCCCCTTATATCGATCGGCAGCTTCATCAAAGTCATCAGCTAATGCATAGCCATCGTTTACCCAAGTTACCAAGCGGACACCCTCGCGAATTGACTCAAGCAGAACTTGAGAATCCCTCAACCTGGGCAGGTAAACATATCGGGCAAAATCTTCTACAAGCTGCTTAACGGCAACATGATTACCATCGCGCCATAACACTCTATCCAATTCCATCTTGAGTCGCGATGGGGCAAAGCTAGCCAATAAAAGCTCATCGGTACGTAGCTTTTTGCTTGCGCGCACTGCCAACTTATCTGATCCGGAAAGGCGGATTGACTCCCACGCAACGGGTGCCTGAGCATTTGGTTGAATTGGGACAAGCAGCCACTGATACGTCTCTGGAATCCTTGCAACCACAGTTGCCTCTGCGCTAGTTTTTTGAATTTCCGCTTGAGTTACTTGATAAGGCGTGAGATCAAGCTGCTTTTCATCTTTAAGAATTGAATCCCAAGCCAGATATTTACGGGTAGCCTCCTCAAGATCTTGCAATCGCGTCTTATCTGCGGCCAGAAAAATCAAACTGTTTCTATAAATACGGGGAGCATTACCTCTATTTTCAAGGATGGCTTTTGCTGCAACTTCTGCCGCGCTATTGCTTTCCTTGCTGTATGAATGACTAATTCCTAGGACCACTAATCTTGCATCAAAATCATCTGGAACATCAGCGCCACCTTGCGGCATTGGGTGTACGCGACTAAAGTCGCCAGCGAAAGCTAAATCTTTACGCAATCTTTGCTCAATTTCATTGGCAACCTTTTCCGGCTCCCTCTTTAATTGATCTGTACGATCTTCAGCAAGCTTAGTAACAGTGGGTTGCGTTGAATACCAGTAATGAGGACCATCCTGGTAAAGATACGTAGCTGCGCCAGCCATACGGCGAAGCGCGTCGCCAAAAATAGCCGGGGATTCTCCGGGCATTACACAGCCCAATTTAATACGCCTGTCTTCTATGCCTTTATGAGCGGCAGCAGTTGTTGGAGCTGAGCCCATATAGATGGTTCTAGCGACACGACGACAAGCAGAAACCTTACCCAAATTTGGAAGTTCGCTATCAATTTTTAATGGCAATGAGTTGGGGCCATCAACATCTTTTTCAATAACAGGCACCCAGTTATCAGTAAGGTATCTAGTAAGCTCTGATTGAACGCGTGGGTCATCAATGGAGACGTTAGCAGGAAGGATTAAAGGATTTCGGTCGCCTTTTTCCCACAAGCTATGGATAACAGCCGCCATTAAACGAAGAACGCCTCGTGTGCGCTGAAATTTAACTAAAGTTGACCAGTCTGTATAGAGTCGATCAAAGATTTCAGGATGAATAGGGTAAGCAGCTTTTATCCGCTGCTCGTATTCGGATTCATGACACTCCGGCGGAAACTCTGCCTGTTGATTGCGATACAGATCTGAAAATGCCCTAGCGATCACATCTCTATCTTTAAATTGACTCGGATCAGATAGCGGCTTAAATAGGCGACGACGAACGATTTCAAAACCCTCTTCAGCTGTCGCAGGCCTCCAAGAAGATTCAACACGTCCTACAACATTACTTAAACGATCAAGAGCTTCGCGACCACGGGTTCCGCCAACCTCAATATCCTCGGATTGTGCATTTTGCGATCCAGAAGTATCGGATGCGGGAAGACTAATAACCAGTAGGGTATTTTTTGCCAACTTTGCAGATTCAGTAAGCACCTGGGCAAAAGTAAATTGCGTTTCAAACCCGCCCGCCGGCAAATCACTCTGATCATGCAGTTGCCTTGCATATGCGACCCACTCATCAATCAGGATAACGGAAGGTCCATACTCATTAAATAATTCACGCAAAACATCGCCAGGGCTTGTTGCATTCTCGTCATCAGCCTGAATTCGCTTGTAAGCTTGAGCGCCGCCCAATTGCCATGCTAGCTCACCCCAAAGTGTTCTAACTATAGTGCCGTCAGGCTTTATCGAAGGATTGCTTGGGGAGATCTTATTTCCAACCAAAACAATTCTCTTGGCTTTGGGAATTTTAGTTGTGCCAGCCTCCTGCATAACAAGATCAATGCCGGGCAATTCAGTTGGGTTAGCGCCTGAAAAAAGATGGTACAAAGCCAACATCGAGTGAGTTTTACCTCCACCAAAATTTGTTTGTAACTGTACTACCGGATCGCCACCATCTGTAGTCAATCTTCTAACAGCACCAACAAGCATTTCCTTTAAACTGGCCGTCAAATAAGTTCGTCGAAAGAATTCAACAGGATCTAAATACTCGTCGGCGCCTTCACCCAAATGAACTTGCCACAAATCTGCAGCAAACTCAGCCTGTTGATACCTTCCGCTTGCTACATCATCATGAGGCATAACTACTTCACGCCATGGTTTGAGAGTAGAAGCAGCACCGCTTTCAATAGCAATACCAGCCGTCTTACGTTTTTCACCACGTGCTTGCTCATCAAATCTAACGCGTAATAACTCCATCCGCATCTTTTCAACATCATCCGCTTGAGAAGCTGAAACGGCAGTCAATAATCGAACTGAAGAATCTAATGCTCGGTATGCATCATCACTAGAAAAAGCTTCTTGATGAGCCCATTTATTACGCACTGCAATAATTTCATTAACTAAGCTACGATCAGTCTTGCCAAGCACCTGGCGAAAAACATCGCCCCACTTTCGGTCCATCACAACTAATAAAGCTGCAACATCATTTAGGGAATCGCCCTTACCAGTGCCCAGGCGTGTGTCAGATAGAGCATCCTTCATTTCAAAGCCATAACTTGTGCCATATTTAGCTTTAAATTCACGCTCAACAAATGGCACTAATCCGGTTTTTAATAGCTCGAGTGCTTTTCCTACACGCTCATGATTTGTAATTGCCATTTATTAATTATTCCTGAGAGAAAAAATCGTCTTGCAAGGGCCTCTGTACAGCAGGCTTATCCATAGCAAGCCTGCTAATCTCGGGCCAACTTTGCACTAACGCGTTATAACTCATTGCCTCTGATGCGCGTTTTTTTCGTTCGCACAATGTATACAGTCGGTAACAAAGTTCTCTAGCCGTTTCTGCTGCTGGGCCCAACTTGGAGACTAATTGTGCAGCCTCTGCCTCACCTGACTCCTCCAGAACTCTAATTAAGTGATGCACAGACTCCCATACGGTAATACCCGCAATTGATGTTGGATCCCAATTTTCAGCAAGTTCTATAGGCCTTAATAAGCGGACTTTCCCACCCTTGGACGCTAAGAATCCCGCATGAACCAATGTTTGTATAGCAGTATTTTTTGATTTAGAAAGCTGTTCCGCAACGCCATACTCTCCATCGGAAAATCCATTTTGCTCAAACCAAGTCAAAGCCCATCGGCTCTCCACATCAAAATCCCCCTCTTGCTCTGCCAATGCTTCATCTAGAGTTTGATTAATTAAGGCTAAAGCAGCCCTAACTGATAGCGGCTGACCTTCTGCATCCATAACACTCGAGAACCTTGTATAGACCCCCATTCCAGGACCAATTGCAGCTTGAGCCAAATCAACAGGGGCAATATTTCCTGCTTGCAAATGCAACAATGCACTCGGCAATTCATCTTTAAGTGCCGCCACAAATTCTCTTCTTGTAGCAATTTTTGAATCAGCCGCTCGCTTGCGGCATACAAGAACAATGCTCGACGCAAGGGCATTTGCCCCCGACCCGATCATTCGGGCGCCCATTTCTGTCCTCATGGGCCAGGTTCCACTAATAGAAAATCCAGCCTTAATTACAGCCTCTAAAAATGTATCCCATCCAGTATTGGTTGTACCATCTACAGAGTTAGACTCTGCCTGCTTAAAAGCATAATAAATGGTGACTGGGAAAGCAGGATGTGCTTGCTCGGCTAAGCGATGCATGGCTTCAGTCATGCCATCAAGAAAGAATTCTTCAGCATCCTGCTTGCTTGCATGACGATAAGGTGTAGCAACCAACTCCTCAGCTTTAGGTACCGCTAATGTTGAGAAGAGTTCTGGATATATTGATTTCAAATTATGGCGAAGCCATACATAGAAAAAATCTGAAAGATCGGCATAGCCAATATTGTCATAATACGGGGGATCTGTAGATATAAGCTTTCCAGCACTAATAGTCTGCGTTTGAGCATCAGCTTGATTTGCATAACCTTTGCCTATTGCAGGCAGTGTTTCTAACGCCTTCCAGGTCCAATCGACCATTGCCATCCAGTTTCCCGAGGAGCTACACATCGGATTTGCTTCAGCAAAATCCCAAACCATAGGTATAGCTTGTCTACCAAAAGTATTGCGCATTTTTTGCCCGACACCATTCCAGCTGCATATGCTAGACCAATAATCGCTACATTTATCCACTGCAAAAGAAAGATAAGTTGAGATTGCATTAGCGTACGCAGTTGCGCCAACACCAGCTAAATTTGATTTCTCATCATCAGGAATGCCGCTGGCAATTGCATCTGACTTAACCCGTATGGTTACATCTTTGATTAAATCTGAAAATGTTGTTAATGCCAGTAACTGCCGTGGCGTAAATAAATCGCCATATTCATTAAACCCATAATTGGAAACATTTACTCTACATTTCCCATGTAAGGGAGTATCCGGACTCCAATAATTTGATAATTCATGATTGAGACACTCCATTTCGGGGGTGGGCTCGAGATAAACTCTACCTCTATCACCCTCGGCAACCACAGCCATTAGTCGCTGCCCCATTCTTCCAGCAGCGCCTTCTTTTCTTATGTAATCGTATGGAATTGGGGTTCCAGACATCAAGCAAATAAACCCAGATCTTTTCCCTGCAGAAGTACCCTTTGAAGCTTCAACAGAATCTGCAGGCTTTCCAGTTTTAATTGTAAATTTATAATCATTTCCAGTAATAACTGGATCTACAAAAACTTCTTTTCCTGAAGATGAGCTAATCATAAAATTAGAAACTAGAGGTACCTCTATACCTGAATATGCTGGATCAGGACTTTTTACAGTTCTAGCCCATAACCAAGAGATAACCGTTAACTCACGTCCAAGATATTTCCCTAAATCAGGGCGATCTTTAACAATAGAGTCTGTTACGGAAATTTTAGGATACAAATATCCGATTTTTTTCTCTGCTTCATCTTTTATTAGTTGACCGTAATACCGAACATCGTCAGCCATACCCTGTGCGCCATGCCAGGTTACATCCATCTTTTGCTTTTGATTTTGGGCAATTATATTAACGGGGGGCATCCCATAAAATTTTGGCGGAATCTCAATCATGGCCTTATTTATAACCACAGCTACTGGGTTAAGATCGCTGGCGTAACTATTCAAACCTAAACGTTGCGCCTCTAGTGGCAGTGCCCCGCCACCACAAAATGGATCATGAAACTCTGGCAAAGTATTTCTATTAAATAAGGTGAGCGCTTCAGGGTGGTCAGCATTTTCAGCGCAGGTATAGCGCCAACTCTGTAAAATTTCATCACGAGCTTGTCCTAGGACGTGCTCATCATTAGTGCTTTCCCATTTAATTAAATTTTCAATTATTCGAAATAATCTTTGCCGCTCTTTATCCTGTGCTTTCTCAGTCTTAAAAATATCAGGATGCTCAGATGGATCATCGACCATCTGAGCAAAAATTACAGCTCGAGCAGAGGCAAGAGGACGACGAGCCCACCATAAATGCAATGTAGATGGATGCCCATGCCTTATAGATTTCTCTCTAATACTGGCAGTGTTAATTGACTCTAGTGGCAATGCTACTTCAATTAATTTCTTCTTGTATTTCACGATGGCTTATCTGCTCTAGAAAGTAATTCTGGGAAATCATAATTAACACTTGTGACGCCAAAATCCGGCTCACGCTGAAAAGGCTGACGTAAATAGTGAGTGTTATGAGTCTCATCCCCGGTAAATTCAACAATAGCAAGTATGAAATCATCGGGCTTATTTAAGGAGTACAAAATCTCATTACGCGTCACAGTTATTGTAGGCGCACCCGCAACCCGGCCCTTTACTTCAATAAACCGTAGTTTTCCCGTTCCAGGCATCCGGCTCTCAATATCGTAGCCCAGCTTTTCAAACTCCCGATCAACTGGCTCATATCCAAGTTTGCGCTCTATATCCATTATTACAGCCCGAGCTCGCGCAGCGCTTATTTGAGTATCTACTGGGTTGTTAAAAGCGAAACTGGCATCATCACCAATCATTTTTCTGATTAATCCCATAGGAATTACCAACATCCCGCCAATTACTACCGGGGGTAATGGAGAGATCTGAGCCTCCTGCTTAAGCTCCTCAAGTCTTTTTTGCAATCTTGCCTGAAGATTATCGGCACGCTTCAGTGCCTCACTGGAGTTAAGTTTAGCGTTAGGTTTTCCCGCCTGCTCTTCAGACTTTAACTCTTGGGCCCTATGATCCCAGAACGTAATTTCCTTAACCAAGCGATCCTTAACAGCGGCTTCAGTTTTTGCAATATGGTCCAACTTATGGCCACGAACTTCTGCAAGATGCTCTGGAACCACGCTTGATATGGCATATCCCTGCGCCTTTTGCTCGAGTTCTTTATTTATCCAACTACATTCAGGTCTCTCCAGTATTGATTCCGCACTTGGCTCAGTCGGCTCAAGTGGACGATAGTCAAGATATGGGGCGTAATTAATATGTCTTATATTGCCCTGTGCATCTTGCTCAACGTAAAGCATTTTTTTAGAAATAACTCTACGTTCACCTGAACGAACTGTGCTGGCGTCTTGAATTGAATGTTCTAAATAAAATAAAATGCGAGGCTCTATACCTTCATCACGCTCATCAATGAGAATAGTTCCTCTTTTCAGCAGGTCACGATTGCGCTCCAAAGTAAGATCTATTACAGAATCTAAGAGTGGGTGACCTGGACAAACAAATGCTGCTAATGGCTGACCTTGAGGGGCAACTAAAGCTTTATCAAAAGTGATGCGCTCATATCGAGGCAACACGGGCTCACCAAGACCAATTACACGATCCCGATTCTTAATTGGACCAGGCACATGAGTGATTTCAAATCTTCGAGGTTCACGTGGCTTAACCGTGCCCCCAAGGCTCTTAAAGGCCTCGTAAAAGAAAGACTCTATATAGTGAGGCTGTAATCTTCTGGCATCTGCACGCTCCATATCCTCACGAATACGCTGTACATTTGATACATCCATCACATCACGAGCCAATGCGCCCTCATCCAGCAAATCTTCGAGATGACCTCTATCAAGCGCATGATCCAAAACAGTGGTTAAGTAAGCCTTCACCTCAGGCTTTTCTCCATGACGTATCGCTTCTATTAACAAATCCCTTAAAGACTTGCCTTCAAATTGCAATTTGCCAAGCACATCAAATACTTGACCACCCAATGCTTGTCTCGCTTGCTCTAACTTTTCAAGTAACTTGCGGTAAACATCACCTTCGCGAGTATCGTCAGCCACGAGATTCCATAAATGGCAGACTTCTGTTTGGCCAATGCGATGAATACGCCCGAAGCGTTGCTCCAATCGATTTGGATTCCATGGCAAGTCATAGTTCACCATTAAATGAGCGCGCTGGAGATTAATACCTTCACCCGCAGCATCAGTTGCCAGCAATACTTGGACCCGTGGATCATGCTTGAATGACTCCTGAACCTTTAAACGCTCTTCCCGGCCAATACCGCCGTGAATCTGAACTACAGCATCTTTGCGACCCAGAAGCGTAGTAATTCTTTGCTCAAGGTAATTCAACGTATCCCGATGTTCAGTAAAAATCACCAATTTTTGATGAGGTGATGAGCTGATAGCTGGAATTTCATTGCCGTCAGCCTGAGTAGCTGCTTGAAGCTTAGATACTGTACCGCCAACTGTAAACACCTCAGACAATAGACCAGCCAATTCGCGCCATTTGGTATCCGTTCCGCTTTGTTTTACAGAGAGAGCTTGCGCCTCTAATACTTTTAAGGTCTCTATCTCAATGCGCAACTCAGCAATCGAGCGAGAGGCTGTTGCCTGATCCAAAATTTCTTCTTCTGCAATTTCAACTTCAGTTTCAGGAGCTTCATCCAAGTCCTCTAAATCCTCTGCATCCAAATCACGAATAGAGATTGAAGCTACAACGGGTGATTGCCCACCCCTTTGCAAAATTTCTAGTTCTCTTAGTTTGCTATCTAGCCTCTCTCTTCTTCTATTTAATGACCTATAAATAGCTTCAGGAGAAGATGCCAAGCGGCGCTGTAAAATTGTTAACGCAAAACCAACTGTCCCAGCACGTTTATCGTTTTCCAAGGCTTCTGCGCGATTAAATTCCTCACGAACATAATCCGTCACCATCGTGTACAGATGCTCTTCCGCAGGAGAAAGCTTATAAGGAATAGTATGTGCTATGCGCTGGGGAAATAACGGTGTTCCATCAAACTTTAATAAGCTCTCTTTAACCATGCGACGCATTAAATCAGTCGCATCTACAGTATGCACCCCATCCCTATAGCGACCCTCAAATCGATCGCCATCCAATAAAGCCATAAAGAGTTGGAAATCAGCTTCTTTTCCATTATGTGGAGTTGCAGACATCAATAAGAAGTGCCTGGTTGTTGATGAAAGCATCTGCCCCAACCGATAGCGCTTGGTGTACTTAGTCTCACCGCCAAAAACTGTGGCAGACATTTTATGCGCCTCATCACATACAACCAAGTCCCAGCGACAATCTGGCGCCTCCAACTTGGCCTGAACATCTTCGTTACGTGCAAGCTTATCCAAACGCGCAATTACGAGATTCGTCTCAATAAACCAATTTCCAGTTCGAGCGGCCTCTAATTTATCGTTAGTCAAAATTTCAAAAGAAAGATTAAAGCGGCGATAAAGCTCATCCTGCCATTGCTCGGCAAGGCTACCTGGACAAACAATCAAACAGCGCTGTAAATCGCCCCTAGCTATGAGTTCTTTTATCAGCAAACCGGCCATAATGGTTTTGCCAGCACCGGGATCGTCGGCCAATAAAAAACGTAATGGCTGTCTAGGTAGCATTGCCTCATAAACAGCGGTAATTTGGTGCGGAAGTGGATCAAC
>Ga0364915_10321_pt1 | contig 17755 bp, 17 predicted proteins | sample ExccelJu500001D4_3_FD_206958 | JGI IMG/M metagenome (GOLD analysis project Ga0364915, IMG submission 206958) | Enriched cells from Trout Bog Lake Hypolimnion, Wisconsin, USA - BchlTB.June25.5000.01.D4 | ecosystem: Environmental > Aquatic > Freshwater > Lake > Hypolimnion/Profundal zone | place... | reverse complement strand
AACTCCAAGACTCTATGTTCCAGTCAAATACTTTCAACAATGAATCTGTCAGCAATACTGGCGTCAAGGCTATAGTAGACAGTCTGACCAGTGTTCCATAAGACATTTGTATTCTACTAAGGCTGGCAATCAACATACCAAGCAGTCCATATATAAGAGATTGAAGTACACAAAAAATAAAGCCAAATGGTATAAGAACCAAATAAGTTACTAGGACAATCCATTTTTTTAAATCGGCGGAGTTCCCATTTGGATTTGGCGGGTTTTCTATGCTTAGCGTGAAAGACCCATTCTCCATATTTGAGAAAGGCAGCTTTATTGGACCATCAGCCGCATAGTAAAATTTGAGAAAATTATTGACGTTCAAGTTCATTCTTAGTGGACGGTCAACAAAAAGTGCATCTCGTGTAACAAAAACAATGCTGGTCAAATCGTTGGGCGGTGGCGTGTTTGTTCGAGCGTCAAAGGTAATAATAAGATGACCTTGGCTATCTTTAATAATGCGGGGTGAAGGACAATCCATTGATAAAATACCTTTCTCGATAGTGATTTTTGTTGGCATTTGTCTGATAATGTCATCAAAATTATGGTCCGTTGTCCGTACAAGATCCATCAAACTAAATTTAACTGCATAGTGCGTCTTTCCAGGTTTTGAAGTGGTATGACTTTCCATGGTGCCAGAATTAATACCATACTGCATTTGAGTAGTAGTGGTGGTTGTGGTGGTAGTTTCGACATGTTGCCTCTTTCCATGGCCCAGGCTAATATCCCACTGTCTCTTTGTAGTACTCGTAGCATTTTTATGGTCTTCAATATTGATTATTATGTTAATGAACATAAATAGACAAGTAAAACAAATCAATGAGAATAAGTATCCGTAACCAGCACCCCTCCAGTTTTTGGTCACATCTCGATAAAATGATTTCGACCAAAAAGAGTAAAATGGTGCTTGCCAGCTTGCATATTGTTTCATTATCAGCTTCTTTATAGTTTCTTGCTCTTAAACTAGCACGGCTTCAAAGCATTTAGGATTAGCTGTACATTTTCTGCATTCTTACCGTAGTCAATGAGGGTTCCACCGAATTTAGGTTTGCTAGAAATAGTAATTTTGGTTTCATTATTATTTGCCGGTGCAATATCAAGCATCATTCTTTCTCCAAAAGATTTCCATGTCATACCAGTTTGAGCATGTAGGTGCCCAAGTCTCCTGTCTTCTTTAGTTATGTGGCAAGTTTTTAAGTCTTGCAAAGCCTGTTTGCACAGGTCATATGTCCGATTAGTATTCTCTTTTATTGTAATCGTGCGTACTTGGTTTACATTTGAGACACTCTCACCATAGGTAGGTTCAATTGATTTGATGGAAGAATGGTGTTTTAATCCCAGTATTATGGTCATGAATGTGCCATAAAATAATCCGGCAAATATGCCTGAAGCTAGTCCTTTTGAGATACTGTGTGATCCAAAATAGGCAAAAGTTCCCATGCAGCCACCAAAAGTAATCGTAAAGAATAGGAAAAGTTTCAAATAAAGACGCTTTTCGGTGGGTGTAATCATGAATTTACTCCTGAATTCGGCAAGTGATTTGTCTAAGCACATTCATTGAGATTAATGATTGAATTATATGGAGCCGAATATTCGTTTAGTCGTGCTGTATTTATACCCAAACTATTTATCATCAATCAGCCAGGAACTAGCCTGGAATATTTGTCTATTAAACCTTGCCTGCCTATGATTGTTTATCCTCCACTGCTAACTTATTGCTAACTTGGCTAGTAGTATCAAATAACCCCGATCCCTGAAACCCTTGGTGGATAACCCTGCCCGGGAGGACTCGAACCTCCGACCTCATGGTTCGTAGTCTCGGAACAATTGTATCTTATAACATCTTATATTATCGTACAACGTCTAGAAATGGCTGCTTATAAAGATTTCAGCATTACTCAATTTATCGCATAATATCTTATGGTATCGTATTCTCTGGAGACTTATTGGAGACTCAGAAATTGGGGCTTACAGTTCAGGTACTGAAAAGGCAGAAATACTCAAAGACTCCCAGAGCTGGTACGAAGACCAGCAATAATATCTACCCTAAGCAAATCTTATGGGATGATGAAATCCGGGGCTTTGGCTGTCGTATATTTCCAAGCGGGCACCAGAGCTTTGTTTACCAGTACCGTACAAAGCATGGAATCAAGCGTCTTGCCGATCTTGGTGCCTTTGGTGCCATAACTTTGGATCAGGCACGTGACCATGCTCAAAGATGGGCAGCCCAAATTATTGATGGCAAAGACCCTCTTGAAGAACGTAAGCAAGAACGGCAGGGAGAGCTGATGAGCGATCTATGCGCCACTTATATCAAGCGATACGCAAGCAAACATAAACTTAGTTGGAAAGAGGATGAGAGACGGAATAAGCTCTACATCATCCCTATGCTTGGAAACAAGCAAGTGCAGCAGATTACGAAGAAGGATATAACGGCTTTAAAAGACGAGATTGGGGAAATAGCAGGCAAGCCATATGCAGCTAATCGTGTTAGGGAACAGTTATCAAAGATGTTTGAGTTAGCCCGAACCTGGGGTTATATAGACGACCATTTTGTTAACCCCGCCAAGGGCATACCAGATTTCGAGGAGCATGAACGTGCAGATTACATCAAACCTGAATACCTGCCTATAGTGAAGAAAGCCATTGATAATGAAAAGAATCAAGTGGCGAGAAGTCTGATCTGGCTATATTTGCTCACTGGCAAACGACGAAACGAGCTTCTTCAGGCGAAATGGAGTGACTTAGATAAAGCGAATAAGACACTTCTGATCCGCAATACTAAAAACAAGAAGCCGGAATATTTAGCTTTAAGTGATGAAGCGTGGAAGATCATTGAAGCTGCCAAACAGTTTCGGCAGGTGGGCAATCCATTTATATTTCCAGGTGAGCGGGCTGGAAGTCACTTTGTCAACATTCGTAAGCCTTGGGACAGGATTCGTAAAGAAGCAGCACGTCTTGGAGCTGAAGGAGTCGACAAAGTAACCGTACACGGGCTTAGGCATACTTATGCAGTATTTGCAGTGAGCTTAGGCGGTGCTGATCTAGGTACTGTCCGGTCTTTGCTTAATCATAGATCACTGAGAGCCACCACGGTGTATGCCAAATATTTGACACCGGCTAAACAGAAAGCAGCAAACAGGCAAGCTAATCTAATGACCAGGTTGGCTAAGCCTACGGGTAGTGGCCGAGTAGTTAAATTACAAAAACCATCCAAGCGGTCTGCTCACCATGGCTAAGAGGGCCACGAAAACTAAGAAAGCAAAGAGAACTAAGCGACCAAAGCCGCCGCTGTCTCATACAGAAATCTACTCTAAGCTCAAGAACCTTTGCGGACTGCCAGCGGAAGCAGCCGAGGAACTTGCCGATCTGATAGATTGGGCAGCCAAATTCAGACAGTCTTGCTATCCACCTGCAAATTGGAGGTCTAAATTCGAGTCCATTATAGGCACAGCTAAAAGACTTGCAGACTATCTCCAATACGTGAGAGCTGACCACTACTTGTCCCAACAAATATCTTGGGAGTTGGCTAGTCTGCGCAAAGGTTTTCGCTTTGTCTACCGGTTGAATGAAGATTTAGAGGCTTTGCAAGCAGCCTCGATAGAGTGCCTCAAGTCTAAGGGTAAGGGCGGAAATCCTAAGGTAGACCAGGAATCTTCACTTCTTGTGTGGCAGATTGCACGTGTACTTATAAAACACAATATCGAGCCTAAAAAGTCAGGAAACCAATTTAAGGGGATTGTGAGTCTTGCGCTCACTCAGTCGCACCAGAAAGACAAAAAAGCCAGAGCGAGTATAAACGCAGCATGGGAATCCATTAAAGAGATGATCTGGTATTGGAAGAAGGGTCGGCTTGATGAATATGACAGAGATCCAGAAGATCTCGCTTAATAGTTGAGGATGCATCAATTACCCTAAACCTTTTTCAATTGGTGCATAACTTTAGCTGTTAAAAACTGGTCGAGAGTATGGACGAGAGCCATATGGCCGTGCATACTATAGTTGCATATAAGCCCTTTTTGTTTACCTTGGTATCGCATATGGTTTTACGCCATTTATCCACATCAAAACCAGAGACAAAGACAAAACCGAAGACAGAATCTAAATCATCCTTGCGCCAGTGGCATTCCAATGATTTGCTGTCTACTTCGTCAGCAGCAATTTATCTAGGAACAACAGAAAGATTTCTTGAGCTGCTGAGAATAAGAGGTAGTGGCCCCAAGTTTCTGCGTCTTTCAACTAAGTGCATCAGGTATAAATTCCAACATTTATCCGAGTGGATTGATTCAAAAGAAAAGAGTTCAACATCGCAACCATAAAGATTAAACATGCCACACCTTAACTATGGAGAACTATTGTCAATGAATACAACCTAACAACAAGGCCCACTTTCAGCCTAAAAAGGCAGTGCCGCTAATCCCTGTCCTTTCTATGTCCGCTAGAGAATGAACGCAAAACTGAAAACCAGCTTACCGAAGCTGGTTCTCATAGGACTATTGTTTTTGTTTTAGTGTTTTTGTACCGCTGGAAAACAGCACATCGAGCTAACAAGGTGGCTCAACATGAAAGATTCTACTAATGATTCAGCCAGCAGTCAAGCCGTCGGCACAAAGGGTGACTCGGGGCACCATATGTGGTGTCCACAATCCTTAGATAACAAGAGCAAGAAACAAGATGCTGAAAGCCGTATCAATGCTGCTATAGCAGACTTTTATAGACAGCATGGAAAATTGCATCCCGAATACAGAATTTATGACTTAGCAGGCTGCGATTCCAGGACTGGAAAACCTTATCTGGATGCATTTAGAAGGAAAATCGAACGCGAGCAAAAAAGAGACCAGTACCTTGCTTTATATAATATGAAAATCAATGAGTCTGGATCTATTTCTTACATAAGTAAGGATCTATTTACTCAAGAGTTAATTAAACATCAACCTTTCTCCACTTACTTCTTTCAAAAACTAGCTGATAGCTTTTACATTCTCTATCATCTCTATCCAAGTGATACCTACCGTTTAACATTCACTATTCCTGGTGATACCGATGAATCTTATCTCGTAATATCTCAACATTCTGAGAGAATACGAAAAAGCATTATCAATAAACTATTTCAATTACTACCTAAAGAACATCAGTATTGCCTATGGTGTTGGGAACTACAGAACAGAGGAAGTCTTCATTTGCATGTTGATCTGCCAATACTACCTTGGTATTTTGATCACTTCGCAATCAATCAATTAAGGCCATTGTGGACATCTATTCTTGATGAAATTGATGAAGAGACAGGGATAGATCTTTATGCAATTGGTAATTCATACAGCCATAGAAACAATAAAGACATCATTCATATTGATATTACGAAAGCCAGTAATGCTTACTTATCGAAGCCTAAGTCTAAGAATCCGAGGACTATATTCGGGACACTACATGCATCGCCGATGAGATGGGGCGGTGCGAGTAGATCTCTTTCAACCCTGGTTCCCAAGTCCATAATCAAGGAAGTAATTACAGTAGATACCTTAAATGCAGCAGTACAAATCGTCACTGACTTGAAATTACAGATTCAAGCTGACTGGAAGAATCACTACAATCCTTATCGGCATCGGCAGATCGGTTTTAGAACAACCCTACAAGTGTATCAAGTTGCAGCGGTAAAACAACTGGTGCATGAAGAAGCCCATAGACTGCGGGAATATTACAAGCTAACAAAAGAGCAGTCACCTTTTTCTGTTGTCTTTCACTTGCACCCAAACCACTTCTTTAAAATCCGCTGGTCAATTTCAATCGAGTATCTTCGTCAACGCAGGGATCAATATAGAGAATCTATGAAAAAGCAGAAAAGGAGGCGAAATAAATGATTGTGATTGTCTTGGTTTTATCTTGTTCAGTTAATCATTCGATTTTGTTGCAAGAAAAACTAGCACTGTCAGTCTGAATAATGAACTATGCCGTGGCAATTATCAAAAGCTAGATCGTTCAGTATCAGTAAGAAATGGCATTGTCCAAACAAAAGTATAGGTAGGAAGAATAATGATTATAGGGAGAATCCGCACATGCAAATGAAATTAATACCAATTGGCGATATTAAAGTGAATGAGAACCGTAATACTGTTGGCGATATTATGGGGTTGGTTGAGAGCATCAGGGATGTCGGTCTTATCAATCCAATCTCAGTCGCATCTGACTATCAGATTATAGCTGGATACCATCGTTACGAGGCTTGTAAGCAACTTGGCTTGACAGAAGTTCCTGTGGTGATTCTTGGTCTTGATGGTATGCGGGCAGAGCTTGCCGCCATTGATGAGAACATATTCAGGAAGCAGTTAACAAAGTTGGAAGAAATGGAGCAACTGGCAAGAAGGAAGCAGATATATGAATCTCTGCACCCTGATGCAAAACCTGGTATCCGGAGAGCTGCTGCGATGAATAAGGCAAAAGGCAATAACGTTAGCGACATTATGTCGCCAACGTTCACTGAAGATAGTGCTGCTAAAACAGGATTATCGCCAAGATCTATACAGCGAAAAGTCAAGATAGCCGCAAACATTACTCCCGAAGTCAAAGATGTTATCCGTGGTACTGCCATAGAGAATAATGAAACTGCACTTAGATATTTGTCTGAACAGCAGCCGGAAAAGCAAATTAGATTAGTAGACATGTTAGCCCGCGGCAGATTGAACATCTTTAAAGAGACTGAGGAAAAGACACCATTATTTGATGCAGATTCAGATACCAGTTCAGAATCATCAAATCCAGTTCCATGTGCAGACGGAGATTCAGCTACCGATTCAGATTCGGATACAGCTCCAGCTCCAGCTCCAGCTCCAGCTCCAGCTCCAGCTCCAGCTCCAGCTCCAGCTCCAGCTCCAGCTCCAGCTCCAGCTCCAGCTCCAGCTTTAGATTCAGATGACGTTATGCCCTCCGAAGAAAGCCATGAGCAGCGAGTCAGCAATTTGGAGGAAGAGGTAGCGGATTTGAGGGACAGGATGGCAAATCAGGAGAAAGCGAGGGCGGATCTGGAGGGCGGTCTGAAGGAGGTGAGCGGAACGTTAGAAGAAGCATTAGATCACCTATCTATTTTTGACTATGTTGACGTCGCAGCCATGTCGTCTGACTTGGAAGATCATAAGGAGTTGATACACGAATTATTTGGCTCAGATTATTTAGAACACGAGCCTGAGGAGTGGATACAGGAATTATTTAGTTTGGGGTATGTACAACATGAACTTGAGAACTTCATGCGTAAGGAGATAAACCGACTTAATGGAGCATCAACATCCCGTGAAGAATCTGATGATGTTGATGTAGGCAATGACGATGACGAGGAAGCCGAATAATGGCTGAATACATAGGCTTTGTTTATTAGAACTTATAGGGGGGTACCCTTAAAGCCTGATTCTGTGCCTAAAATTGATGAACCTAGATTTATCACGCTATAATTATTCTCTGGTACTATATAAGGTGACCGATTGAAATACGGGAAAAGGATATGCAAGTTGCTCTCTCTGAACAAGAGTTTGTTCAACCTATTACTAGAACTAGGCGCTTCTTTTCAGATGATGATAAAAGAATGATACTGCAAGAAGCTCAGGAATCAGGTATGTCTATGTCAGCCATAGCTAAAAAGCATGGGCTAACCGCAAGCCAGCTTTTTAAGTGGAGGGTAAAGTTTTATGGCAGCCAGCGTATAGAGTCAAAAGCTATTGAAGGGCCACTAACGCCATCTGCAAAGCTACAGGCTACTTTGATGAGAATAGATAAGTTTGAAAATGAGATCATGGCACCCGTATTTAAAAGAACGATGTGCGATCTGAAAGCAGATCGTTTGCCAGCACATCAAGCAAGTTGTGCTTTAGCTAATCTTGGTAGCGCTTTTAGTAAGATTACCGCACTCAAACTGGCAGTCTTTGATCAATTAGAAGCTATTGGTTATGTTGAACCTCCTCCTGAGAAACGTCCAGAAGAGGAGCATCTTGACTACTTAGTTGAGAGAGAGGCTGAGCGTGTCCTTCTGCATCTTGTCAAGCATCACTTGCTGCCAGAATCAGAAGAGCAGGATGATGCGCCAGCAAAGGCATATTAATTTGGGGCAGGGGAAAAGACAAATTGCATGGTCAGTGTCTTCGTTGGCAACGACAACTCAAATTAGTAGCAGGACATTAACAGTTGCTGAAACCCCGGTGTAAACCAGGCTACTGGGTGCCGGTGGCACGTAATGTTGAGATACTGGTGGTTGTGTACAAATCGTAAGTCCACCAGTGTTTGCTCATTGCCAAAGTTGGTCTTCAAAACTAATCCTTGCTGAGGGCTTAACCCGTTCAGCGACAAAAAGACATCACCACACTGTATGTTACCGTAAAGGTCAGAATTGAGATCTACATACTGGATTACAAGGGTAGCCATATTCCACTGTATGCCTATGGCTGATAGCTGGTGTTGTATGTTGCTCTGCAACTGCTGCTGTCTCGGTAACAAATGCACAATAACTGCTTGTTTTGGTTCTAGTCTGGGCTGACTAAATTGCTGTGTGGCCAAATCAGACATTAAATGTTGCTGCCCAGTTCGTAATGTGAATCGGTTGGGTGCAGGCGGGATAACTGCGTCTACTTCTGCCTGTAAATTATTGGTGCAGGTGCCATCTTGGGGGGCAGCGTTATCATTAAGCCGTACTGAACCCTGTAAAGCCGCATCTGACGGCATAGCCAAGGCTATCCAGCAAAAAGACAGTAGAAAAAGTAACTTAATGATTTTCATATAACGACCACTGCTAACCTACTTCTAGTCTAACTCTGGCTGGTAAGACTATCATCACCCATGCTGGTTATACTTTGCTCAATCAATCCGTTGGTGGACGCTGTTATGGTATGTTTTTTGCTGATGATTTCTAAAATAAGTCAGCAATATCAACTTTGAGAGTGTTTGCTAACCGCACAAGTGTTTCCAGTGTTACATTGATGAGCCCTTGCTCTAGCCTCCAGTAATAAGACCTGCCTAAGCCACTTTCAAAAGCAAGGGTTTCTTGGCTCAATTCCTTCTTTTCCCTGAGCTGGCGCAGTCGTTTGGCTAATCTTTTGGCAACTTTATCTCTGGTTAACATACAGCATAGGTTGCCCTATGCCCACATATGTGTCGACTCCATATATGGAGGGTTCCTTTATTAAATCAGCTACTTAATGAAGTTTTGTCCTGTTCAAGTGTTGAATAGCACTCCTGAGTGATTGGAGGTTTTTCCCTTTGTGGTAGGGTCGTATTAATAGGCTGAATTATTCAAGCTGGCTAAATACATGCGCTCAGTTTTATCAGTTATCATTCTTTATACGTTCATTTCTTTAGCTGCTTCTGCCGCACAGTATCCACGTACTGATAACAATACATATTTATCTCAGCCGGTTAGCTTATATGCTGCTCGCAGTAATAATGCGCCGACAGTAGTTGAAACATACCTGACACCATACAATAATGCTGAAGCCCGATTGATAGCTTTTTTAGACCAAGCTCAGCGCTATTGTTATGTAGCCAGCTATAGTCTCACTAATCCCAATGTCGTTAACAAGCTGATTCAGTTACATAGTCGTGGCGTTGATGTCCAAATTATTACTGACCGAACACAGGCGGCGGGTCGAAGTGAGCAGGCTGCGCTTGCTGCACTACAAGTAAATGGCATCTCTGTTTTTGCTGGTAAATCTGTGGCTAATGCACTTATGCATTGCAAATTCTGTGTAGTTGATGATCGGTATGTTGAAGATGGCAGTTGGAATTTCACAGCGTCTGCTAATCGAGAAGACAATATCCTGAACTTTATTGACTCAAGGGAGCGGGCAGCACAGTTTCTAAACTATTGGCTCAAAATTAGGAGCGACCTGAGATGAGGAGGGAGAATGTTCAAAATCATCCTTTTAATAGCATTAAGCCTGTCTTGTTTTAGCTTGCCGGTTCAAGCATCTGTTGATTTTACGGAAGGAACTACACTGCAAGAAGCTAAACGGGACTGTCCAGGTTTGAAGGCATTTCCACAGGCTTGCAATGTAGGGAGTCCGGTAGCAGGAAAGTTAGTACAAATAAAGTTGTATGCGTTGCCTGATCCAGATCCAATAGGTACAAAAGTCTGTGTATTTGGCTCAACCAATTACGGGACGTACCTATATATGGGAAATATCATAGTTTCTAAGCTGAGTCTTGAGCAATGGAGTGAAGTGCTAACTGCACAGTATGGAAAGCCTAATGTTGTAGCTGCCAACTCTGTACGATGGGGAAGAATCCTTATTATAAGGATTCATGATAAAGAGTCACTGCATCTTGGATATAAGACCTGCTATATGACTGATAAAGCTGAGTAACGTAAGTATGTTTACATCAGAGATCCACACTGGAAAGAGAAAGAAGGTTTGTTTACAGAGATCATTAGTGAAATCTGCTCTTATAATCTTGTTGTTAATGATCAATGCCATAAGCGCTAACGCTACCATTTTAAATGGTAGCGTTGAATCTAATGACACCTTGATCAATGTGGCACCGCCTGAGCCACTAGTGGAACCTATACAAATACAGTTGCCTAAATCGGTAAACAATATGCCACTTCTGTCTCCAATGTGCAAATTAAGAATAAGCAGAGATTCCTTAAATGGACAACTTCAACAAACTGCTCTCACTGGACAAGTCCAGAAAAGCAACTTGACAGAGCAAGTTCAAAATAACCTATTAAATGGACAAGCTCAAAGTTTTGGTGATAGTCTGCAACCAACATTTCCCAAGTTAGGCGGCTACAGACAACCACAGTCGGCAATGATACAACATGGCGAAATGCCAATAGGGGTTGTTGGTCTTATCAGTGAGCGAACTGACGGCTTGGTATTGTCAGTGCTTCCCCCTTCTGACTTAAATAGATTTGGTATTCATCCAGGTGATCGTATTATTGGATACCTGGGCCATAGATTTGTTAATGGTTATCAAATGGAACGAGAACTCGTTGGAACACCAGGATCTATACTTGATATGACTTTTATACATAATGGTCAGGTTATTACTATTTATCCTCATAGAGTAGATGCGAGATTGTTGGTTCGGTACGATAACACAGATGATCATCACTTTATAGAGTGTGCAAATAGAACATCATTTTGGTAAATAGAAAAGGAGAAATTCCTTGTGACTGCTGAAGACATACAAACTGGCGATATAAAAGAATGTCCGTTTTGCGCTGAAACAATAAAGAAGGAGGCCATTAAGTGCAAACACTGTGGTTCGATGTTGACTCACGCCAATCCCGATACCTTGTCACCACTTGAACTTCAAGCACCAAAGATAAAGTCGGACTCTAAGGCTTCTGTAGATCCCTCACCTTTACCGGCACCACCTGACCAGAGCGCCAAAGTCTGTAAATTCTGTGCTGAAGAAATCAATCAAAATGCGATTGTTTGTCGCTTCTGTAGTCGGAACCAATATGAAGATCCAGAAACAACAAGGGAATCTAAAAACGCTGAACTTGAGGAAGCAGCCTCCATAGGTGATTTCTCAACAGCAGTTAGTTTGCTTCCGCAAGAGTATCAGCTTGCATATCAAACGGAGCTTGATCGTCGAAAGAAGAATACGGGTATAGCTTACTTATTCTGGTTTTTATTGGGGGCTTTTGGTGGGCACAAGTTTTACATTGGTGAAAGGATATGGGGAGTGATCTACCTGCTATCGTTTGCAATAGCTTTTATTACGCAATGGCTTGTACTGGGGTCAGTACTTGCAGGAGCTGAACATTGGTCAAATGCCCTGGGTTGGCTCATTATCTGGGGGGCGGCACTTACAGTCGTATCACTGGGGTGGTTCTTCGACATATTCCTTCTACCAGGACAAGTAACTAGAGCTAATGATCGTATCCGTAAGGAGATTCTCACTGAAATAGCAGCCCGTTTATCTAGAGCAGAAGAATCTCTATCGAATTTCTCTGGTCGTCCTCAAACAGCATCAGCAAATGATCCTGACAAGAATGGCAACATGGCAATGGAACAACCAGAATTTGCAGTACGACCAGCGGTTGTGACTGCCGTCTTATGGTTATTAGTTCTTGGCTTCGGGGCATGGATTTCAATATCGTGGAATAAGGATAAGTCGGATGCTGCTGCTACCTTGCCAGCACAAACAGCCTCAGCACCGAATAGCAGCGCTGGTTCTAAAGATGATAACACCAGTATTTCTACCAGTGCGGCAGCCGATATAATCAATAAAGCACTTGAGGCAAAGCAAGCAAATGATGATGGCTCTCTTGATCAAGCAATATCAGATCTTGAGTACGTAGCAAAACCGGCGCTAGGTGATGCTCCAGAAGCTACCCGTTTAAATAAGATCGGCCTTGCTGGTTTAAAAGTAGCGGAATATAACGAAGCAGTGAAGATGTTCAATTCAGCTACGCAAGCAGATCCCTCAGACCCAAAGTATCTGAGTAATCTTGGATTTGCAGAAATGAAGGCTGGGGATTTAGATTCAGCAAAGAATCATCTTTATTCATCTCTTGCGATAGCGCCATCACGCTCAGTGGCATGGGGGGACTTGGGTGAAGTATTTGCAAAGAAGAGTGAACAAGAAAAGGCAGTTGCTTGCTTTTTAATAGGATATAAGGTTTCCGGCGGCGATACATTGGGCTATTTACAATCACTAAAGGCCGATAACGATCCAGCAATAAGACAAGCAGGCGATTTAGCTTTGATTAAAGTAGCCACTTATGTGTCCAAAGCTGCCGGTGCTGACACCCAGACACTAACGTCTGTGCCAGCTAAGGCTGATGTAATTTCTAATCCAAGATCAGCCGTCGATCAACAACAGAGCAAGCAACGACGATTCACGTTGTCTCAAGAAGATAAAACCTGCGTCAGCGACTATGAAGACTACAACGGTTTTTCCTATGGGCCTTTCAAACCTGGAATGTCTTTCAGAAAATGGAAGCAGGTGCAGGAAGAAATGGGATTTTACAACACCATCAAGGTTAGAAGCAGTGGAGAAGACAAAAGAGTTGTCTCGTATAATTTGACCAAACCGCCAATGGATGTGTGGGGATATCCATGGAACCCGCTGTTCTTGTTTATTGATGATAAAGGAGTATACAGACTTTTCATGATCGAGGGCAAATTCCCACAATGTCATGTTTCTGGCGTTTTGAAAGAGCTGTCGGCCCAATATGGAAAAGCAGAAAGTAATCCAAATACTGGGGCACTTATATGGTCGAGCAGAGACGCAGCCACACGTACTTTGGCTCTCGTGGGAAAAGATGGTACCTTGGATCTCAGCGTCTATGACCGCGCCCTCTTTGCTCAGTGGATGGATCAGATACTACACAACAGATCGTCAAACCCATAGAAGAACAGCAGTTTTGCTTAACATGAGGGAAACGCCATGATTACAACACTATTCCGTCTACATAGTTCACCGGACTTGGATAGCCTTAACTCAAACATCTATTGTCAAAACACTGCCTCAGTCACATTGTCCTACAAATTGACGCGCATGAAAATACAGATTGGAGCAATATTGTTAGTACTGGTACTATGCGTAATACCATGCTACGCTAGTTCTAAGGTTGTGGCTAGAAATGATTCAACCAAGCAAGCCGTAGATGACAAAGCAATTGCTATTGTTTGCCAAAGGAAAGAAATCAAGCAATGGATCAGAGAACTCAATGCAGCTAGAAAAACAAACAGAAATGCTGGGAAAGCTGCTTTTGACGTTGTAGATCATAAAGGAAATGTCTATACCGTCCATGTTTTTGAAAACAGAGCTGATCATACAGCTACGTTCAATTGGTACGAGGTTGATATAAAGACTGGCAAAGTTAATGCACAGTTTTAATGCACATGCGTTATCGATCAATTAAGATACGGCTAAGCTAGAGATCAATTTATCGTGCTACCAAATGTCGCATCTTAGCTTTTGACTTCTTATTCCGCTTTACTATTGCCATAACAGTGGTTGGACTAATTTGCAGTTCACGCCCTATCCATCTGTATGGCCGGCCAGCAGTCAGGTGCTGCAATACTTTGTTCGCATATTTGTCGCTTGGATTCTGTCCTGGTTGTCTACCCAGTTTTGTGCCACGGGCAACGGCAGCCCTTAGCCCAGATTTTGTCCTTTCACTTATCAAGTCTCTTTCAAATTGAGAAAGTACGGACAACATGCCAGCAATCATTTTGCCCTGGGCACTGGATAAGTCAAACTGACTGCCGGTTTGGGCAATAACAGAAACATTCCATTTATTTAGTTGTTCCAGTGTCTGTAGCAAGTCTATCGTGGAGCGGCCCCACCTTGTCAATTCAGTAACTAAAATAGCTTCGATTTCCCTTGACTGAGCCAGTTTCAAAACCTTGGCTCTTTCTATACGATCTGATTTTGCACCGGAGGCAGTTTCCTGAAAAATGCCTACTACTTTATATTTAGATCGTTTTGCAAACGCTCTTAAATCATGCAACTGCCGTTCACAGTTTTGATCATCTGTGCTTACTCGACAATAAATAACAGCTCTCTTTTGTGTTGGTGCCTGTATCATTTGAACGTTCCTGGTAAACTTGTCGCCAAAGCCAGTATTGGCCTATACTGACTATTGTATCATATAAATGACTGTTTAAGTGATACAATCAAATCATTGTCAGAAGGTAAATCTGCCAGATTGCTAGATTCGTATATAGAGTATAATTTTCAGGATGAAAACCAGCCAGACAAGTAGTTTGCCAGAATCGCTAACTAAATTAGCCCATGTGAATCTAGCTTTATTGCCTACATTCTACATGCTCACATTGACGATTTTAAATAAGTGGTATCAAATTGGTATTAGGACATCAATGAACAGATAGAGCAATTTCATGAACAATGTTACTAATTCAAATATACCTAAAGATGTTAATGGCATTGATAACTATTTTTCAATTAGCAAGCTACAGACAAATATTCGTACTGAAATACTTGCAGGTGTTTCTACATATCTAAGCCTTGCTTATATTTTAATCGTGAATCCGGCTATCCTTAGCCAAGCAGGTATAAGTAAGAGTGCTGTTTTATTTGCAACTGCTGTTGCATCTGCGATTTCTACTTTACTCATGGGTGTGTGGGCAAGGCTACCATTTGCGGTCGCACCTGGACTTGAAATGAATGGTTTCTTTGTCTTTGCAGTTGTTACCAAATTAGGTTTAACATGGCAGCAGGCACTGGGAACAGTATTTTTATCTGGAGTTCTCTGTATTATTTTGACATGGCTGCCTATCCGACAAAGAATAATAGATTCTATACCCAGTGGATTAAAAACTAACATAGCTGTCAGTGTTGGCGTCTTTGTAGCCACTATTGGCTTGTATTTATCCAAGATTATCTTATTTAAAAACGGTTTTCCCAATTTCTTCGATTGGACTGCTAATCAATTGTGGTCTGATAAGGCAATCGTTATGTATATTGGGTTGGCGGTTGCATTTTTACTCAGTTCAAAAAGATTCAAGTTTACAGGCGCACTATTGGTATCCATTATAGTCGGGGCTTTCGCTTGCAAGGTATTTGGCATTTCTTCAAAAATACCGACAACAATATCGACTGACATGTTTTCTGCAGTATGGCAGCTAGATGTATATTCGGTAGTTACAAATCCAAGATGTCTGTCAGCCGTATTGGTATTTTTTATATTAGATTTTTATGGTGGTATCGGTAAGTTTATCGGTTTGACATCAGCTACTAATCTGCAATCAGGTGGGAAAGTACGCAACATTGAAAAGGCGTTATACGTTGATGGCATTGGCACGGTATTAGGTTCGACTATAGGAACATCCAGTTTAATTGCTTTTGTGGAAAGTGCAGTTGGAATTGCAGCCGGTGGTCGAACCGGAATAACTGCCATTGTATGCGGTGCTCTTATGTTATGCAGTTTGGTATTTACGCCATTAATAGGCATAGTGCCTGTAGAAGCGACAGCAGGAGTATTAGTGTATGTCGGTTGGTTACTACTGCCTCTGAGAGAGAGTTCTGACTCTTTTAATGCTTTTGATAAGTTGATAGCTTTAATGATGGGCTTGCTTTCTTTATTTACATTTAGTCTCGACAAAGCATTGCTATTAGGATTTTGGGCTTACTCAATCCGCCAATTATTTTCAGGCAAAGAAAAGCAATGCAACTGGTATCTATTAGGAGCGGCTTTATTGCTCACGGCTTCATCGATAATGCAGTGTCAATGGCGATAGAAGTTTGATGAAATAATTGTCATTTCCTAGAGTAGTTGACAGTTTTACACTTACCGGTTGCCATTCATTAATAGCTAGAACTAAGATTGGAGTTTATAATCGATTGAGTGCTTTAAACACAGATGAACTATGCGTGACCAGTCGAAGGAAGAAACTTATGAACAAACATGCGTATTGCTTATATTGGATTCTGATATTGACCGCAATGACACTGAGTTCGTGTGTTTCATCTTCAAGCAATATGACAAATTTAGGCAAGCAATCTTTATATGACCGAGTTATTCAGTCCGGCAAAATTCGCTGTTGCTATATTGTTTATCCACCAGATTGTATTAAAGATCCAAATACCGGCAAATTATCGGGCATTGGTGTTGAAGCATTGGAGCTAGTTGCAAAAAAACTTGGGCTAAAAGTTGAGTGGACTGAAGAAGTTGGAACTGCAACAATGTTAGAAGGTCTTATAACAGGACGATATGACATGATGGGGGCCGCAGTCTGGACTAACGCCCAACGAGCGAAAAGGGCTGCTTTTAGTAAGCCTATGTATTTTACCGTTGTTTCTGCTTTTGCTAGAAAGAAGGATAATCGGTTTAAGGGTCATCTGGAGAGAATCAACTCGCCTAATGTAAAGATTTCAATTATAGATGGTGAAACAGGACAAGTAATTGCTGATGCAGACTTCCCTAAGGCGAGCAGGTTATCTATGCCACAAATGACTGACTTCAGCCAAAACATGTTGAATGTTGCTACCGGAAAAGCAGATGTGGCTTTTGCAGATTCATTTTGTGGTGCTCGCTATGTTAGGAATAATCCTGGTATTCTTGAAAATATTAACCCCCAAAAACCAGTGAGAATATATCCTAATTGCTGGATGTTCAATCGTGGCGAATTTGAGTTCAAAGAGATGCTTGACACAGTACTAGATGAAGTAATTAACAGTGGTGCAATGGATAAAATTATTAGCAAGTATGAGCAGGCACCAAATGAAGTAGACCGTATCGCTTTACCTTATCAGTTGCCAAATTAATAAGTCCGTGTGCCTTAATACGAATTGGAGTAAGCCGGGTGATGCCAACAATCTCTGAGATACATAAATCCTATTTTCAAGCAGCGATTGAGGAGGCCAAGAAGGGTCTTGCAGTCGGAGGAATCCCTATCGGCTCTATATTGGTGCATAAAGACAAAATCATAGGGCGTGGGCATAATCAGCGTGTTCAACATGGTAGCGTTATTCATCATGCTGAAATGAATTGTCTAGAAAACGCCGGTCGGCAGCCAGCTACTGTATACCAAGAGTGCGTACTTTATTCAACGCTATCACCATGCGATATGTGCAGCGGAGCTATTCTTTTATATGGTATTCCCCATGTGGTCATTGGTGAGAATACAACCTTTAGAGGCCCGGAAGATTATGTGCGTAGTCGTGGAACTAAAGTAGAGGTGCTTAACGACCTAGAAGCAATTGAAATTATGCGTAAATTCATAGCCGAAAATCCTAAACTCTGGAATGAAGATAT
>Ga0364915_10314_pt1 | contig 18114 bp, 21 predicted proteins | sample ExccelJu500001D4_3_FD_206958 | JGI IMG/M metagenome (GOLD analysis project Ga0364915, IMG submission 206958) | Enriched cells from Trout Bog Lake Hypolimnion, Wisconsin, USA - BchlTB.June25.5000.01.D4 | ecosystem: Environmental > Aquatic > Freshwater > Lake > Hypolimnion/Profundal zone | place... | reverse complement strand
AACATAAAAATTTTGAGGCGTTAAAGCAATGAGATCCTTTACTCGTTTGAGAAAGAGGAATGTATGGTGAATCCACTCAGGGGGTTCATTTCTCAGGACCACCGTCTTTTTGAAGATATCGATGAGGAAGGCGAGGGCATCACTCTTTACGAAAAGACCGGTGTCAAGTCATTCTTGGAAACGATTGTTGACGTGATAAGGGGTCGTACGGAATCGGTGACCATTGGTGGCGACACCGTCGTGGTGGATAGGGCGAGTGCGGAAGCTTTTTTTGACCGAAATGCCGACCGATTTCAGGGGGTCCTCCACGAGGGAATGACGATGCAGGAGAAGTTATTACGAATCCTTGGGTTGAAAGAACGGGAGAAAGCAGGGTTTAATTTTGCTGGGTTGCCGAGAGGATTATTTGAAGAAACTGCTTTTGGAGGAGAGGAGGGAAAGAAGCTGGTTATAGGGCTTGTTCAGCAGTTTTTGTCATTGATCGATGCCCTAGAAAGCAATGGCTTTGAGCTTCCTCAGCTTCGGGATATGATCTTTCAATCAAGAGAAAAAGGGTATCTTCAGTTTGATCGGGAGGATTTTTTCACCGAGATTCTCGAGGAAAACAAGCACCGTCTTCCTGAACTTGGTGCATCCTCTGGCCGTCCGGAAATACGAAAACTCTCAGAACTTCTTATTATTCGTCTGGAAGAAGCAGTCGGTGGGTCTGCGTAAATCAGCTATCTTGTTTGTGTATACATTAGCCAAAAAGCTGTCGCAGCCAAACTTTGAGTTCTTCTTCGTTTTTAATTTCCCCCATCTTCAGCGAGGGAAGCGTTTCAATAAGATTATCGATGAGCGCCCTGACAACGGTATTTGCCGTAATGCGCTCTCGATCTTCTTTGGATGCGCTTGCGTGAGGACGATGACGCATGATAGCTCGGGCGAGATCCTCGATCGCATCGCGTTGTTGATTGGTGAGGAGAACGGTTACTTTCTCCAGTGTTTTCCATTTCGGAATATCAGAAGTTCCGGAGTCAGCAACTTTGGGAATCGCTGGTTTTTCTGTCTTACAAGGGGTTGGCTTGAGCCCCCCAAAAAGGGATTTCTTTGTTTCTTCTGGATCAATGACCACGGCCTTTCTCCACGCGTTGAAGGAATTCTTTCGCTACATTGAGATAATCTTCTTGCCCCTTTCCGCGCGAGCTTTCAACATCAAATATCGTTTGTTTTCGCTGAGGGCAAGACTTAATTTTTGTATTAATGCGAACAATGGTTTCAAAAACTTCTTGCTGAAAGGTTTCTCTGAGAATCTTTTCAACAACTGTTGAAATGCCTTCCCTTCGATCTACCATTGTTAGCAAATACCCTAAGTTTTGAAGAGCTGGATGATAGGGCTTAATGTGGTCGATCGTTCGAATAAGATGCTTGAGTCCAACGAGGGGAAGGTATTCGGCGCTGACAGGGACCATGTAAAACTGACTGGCCATGAGACTGTTGATTGTAGCAAGCCCGATGTGTGGCGCGTTGTCAATGATGATGAAATCGTACTTCTGAACTTCTGGTGTTGCAAAAGCCCTCATCAATCTTCTTTCACGGTCAATGGCGGAGTGAAGCTCGAGCTCAAGATTGACCATAGACTCCCCTGATGGAGCGATATCGACATTGGCGACAGGGGTAGATTTGATGATCTCTGAGATGGAAATCGGATTTTTGATCATCACCTCAGCAATGCAGAGCGCTTCTTCTGGAAGATCACCAATTAAGCTATGGGTGAGATTCATCTGGGTGTCAAGATCTACGACGAGAACCCGCTTGTCGAATCTCGCCAACCCAGCCGCCAAATTGACGACAGTGGAGGTTTTGCCAACGCCACCCTTGTGGTTGATGATGGAAACGATGTGAGAGTGACCCATAAAGAACCTCCGATATCAAGTTCCAATGTTACCGTAAGTGCCTCAATGTATCACCGTTTTTTCGACGTCGTTTGCAATTGCGGTTGAGGCGCCGAGCGTTCTTATACACATTCTTGAACTAGAATGTGTATAAGCTGGCACTGGACTCTTCATTCATCTCTTAATTTCGCCTTAATGCCATTCTGATATTATTTGGAAATAAAATTTGATTCATTTTCGATTCTAATTATAAAAGTTTTGTGTAATATGAGTGTTGTATCTTCTCTGGTACGAGTGTCTACGTCTGGGCTTGTTCAGCCTTCCTGTGTTATTGCTAATGAGGTTACCTCTCTTCCCATTACCTCTTCACCATCACCTCCCTCCATTCCAAAAAGCGGGTTTGTCGGCGGCGGTCGATTTGCCAAAAACTTTCGACTTTTGTTTGTCAATGGCTGCTCATACGAAGAATGGGAAAGCCGAGCTGCCGCAGGGAGGATCTCAAAACTCTTCGGACGGATCGTTGGCAAAGAAATTAAGGTCCATTACGCCTATCTTCCCATGACTTTTGCCCAAGTGATTGGAGCTCTTCGATATGGAATCGAGCCACAGGGTTGCGATGTTCTTCTTGCCAACATTCGAGAGCGTCTCCAGGAACTGAATATTATCACGCAAAAGAAGATTGAGGGACAGCTGCAAGATACTTGCCGGCTGCTGACGGGAGGCCCTCGTTTGGCGATATTTCTTCACTCGGGAGGAGGAGCCTTTCTCAAACAGGCAATGGAGAAATTAACTCGAGAAGAACGCCAACAGATTGATGTATTTGGTTTTGGTTCTGCCTGTCTTTTTGACAAAAAGGATTTTCATAATGTCGTAAATTCCGTTGCCTATTGGGATCCATTTCCGCTTCTGGGACGGGTACTTTCAGGGCACGGTTTTTCTGGCTCTTCAGCCCCAGTCATGCAGGTCGGTTCTTCCTGGCAGATGCCCGTGGTTTCTCACAAATTTTTTAATCTCCCCTACCAAAAGGCATTGGAAAAAATTGTAGAGACATATGCCAATGAGCTGAAAACAAGGTAGGCTTTTATCGCAGCAGACTCCACCAATCTCCCTTGCAACCCCGGGTTTTCACTAAGAGGGCGGAAGAAGTCCCACGACGTGAGCTTTTGGAAAATAAGTCAGAACTTTCCGAGTGTCTTGCTTGAGAAACAGAAGCTTGACGTTTGGTCCCGCATCCATTGTGAAATAGACTTCCACGCCTTCCTTTCGCGCCTTCCAGACCGTATTCATCGCTGTGATAGTTTCTTCAAGCCAATAGCAGACAGCAGGCGTTGCCGTGAGCATAGAAGCATGCATCATCAGGGCATTTCTCTCCACAGCTCGCCCAAAGGCTGGAAAATTGCGTTCGTGGATGGCCGTGATTATAGCTCGTGTGTCATTCGAAACCTGTGCAGGCCATAGCAGGTAGACGGGGGATGTCTTTGCTGACAGACGCATTGCCTCTCGTGAAGAAATGGGCTTTTCTTGTTCTGATAGAGTGAGGATGGCAAGAGAAAGCTCGGGCCACCAGTCATCGAAAGGAATTGCATACGAGTCTCTTCCATCAGGAGAGGAGCCCTTTTGCCAGGTTACAAATCCTGAATAGACAGACCGACAAGCACTTCCACTGCCAAGGCGTGCTAAGAGCGACAACTTTTTGGGATCCAGATTCCAACCGAAGAATGTGTTGAGTGCTAGCGTCAGCGCGGCAAATCCTGATGCTGAAGAGGCAAGGCCTGCAGCTGTAGGAACATTATTGGTGGTGACAATGGAAAAAGCAAAGGATGGCGTAGGGCGAAAGAGATCTAAAAATTCCACAAGACGAGTGTAGAATGGTGAATCGGAAGACAATGGTGTAGAATTCACCGTTACCTCGTCGATCTCGAGAGCCTGACGAACAATTGTTATGGTGTGAAGATCGAGAGCGACAGAAAAGCTACCCGTGACAGGTAGATGGAGCTCGTCGTCGCGTTTCCCCCAGTATTTTGCAAGAGCGATGTTGACAGGTGCGGTGGCGATCGCCTCCTCTATGACAGGACCCCACGATGATGGCAACACAGAGCGTGCGGCTTCTCTCCGACGATTTATTCCTTCCATGTCATTACCTCGACACCTTTTGAAGCCACTGTTGACGGAAGATGGCGGCCGATAGGTGAGGCGGATATAGTTCCTAAGCCCACAGCGGCATCTCCGAGACCTGACCCTGAGATCTTCGCCCCAAAAATAGAAGCTGATTCACGAAGAGACCAGCAGATAGAAGAGAGCTCTTTTGTCCCAACGCCGAGCGCCTCCATGAGGCCGCAGGCATGGTTCATCAGAAGTCCTATCTTGGGATAGTCGCTGACTCGAAGAGCGCTCATAGCTTCACAAGTGACATCATTGATGGCCGAGAAAAGAGCCTTGTAGATACCTGGAAAACGATGCTCTTGGGCATTGACATGGCTAATAACTTCTGGAGTCGGTGTTTTTTTCCCTGAATACACTAAAACTAAGGGAAGAGTATCTACTAGTGGCGTGACGATCGATTCTTGTGCCTGATAACCTATGACTCCTCCATAAATAATCGATGCAGCATCAGCTCCCGATCCATACCTCTGGACGTTACGGATGACAGTGCAGCATTGTTGAAGAAGAGATTGGCAGTCGTACGATCCATGGATCCATTGGTTTAGGGCCGCAAGAAGGGCGACAGTCACTGAAGCTGATGAGGCAAGACCAACGGTTGGGTCAATAGCTGAGGTAATAGTGACAGAAAGTCCGCTTGTCAGGTGGGCGCTCCAAAAGCGAAATGCCTCTTGGACGAATCGAAAATGGGGGCCAAAGAGAAGATCGTGGGTGGTGGTGGTAACAGTGCCAAGAGAAGACCGTATTTCGACGATGTCATCATCGCGAGGGGAGAGGGTGACTGTCAGACGGCAGTCGATGGCAGCGACGATGGCAGGGCCTCCCCGAAGAACGGCGTGTTCTCCAAAGAGCATGGCGCTTCCTGGCGCACTAGCAACAATTGACAGTGGCACCTGTCGTGTCCCCCTCTAATGGAAAAAACGAATATCCATATCGTTTGCAGAGATTCTCTGGAGGCATGTCATGGACAATGAGGACGACTCCTCCCTTCTCTCCCTTCGTCGCTCCAGCACCGCAAATTTTTGCAGCGCCTCCATCTATTTCTATGTCGCCAATAAATGAGGAAACTCTCTTTGGCACGACACCAATTGTATTGAGAAGGTTGTGATTTTGCCTGATAGCAAACGTCATGTCATCAATTCGTCCAGTTCGGAGGGCATATTCGAGATTAGCGGTGACAGACCCAAATTCATTCCAGATAGAACTTGTCGCATAGCGGCTGCCGACTGTTGCCACACACTCGCCAGTTGAGCTTTCCGGACGTCCTGTATTGACAATCCATAAAGAGGAGGTGGGCATCGATAGTTTTTTAGGAGTCTTTCCTTTTTGAAAGCGGATACAGCCTCCATGGAGAGAGACATAGGAATCAACGCCGCTTGCTCTTCCATGTTGAAGGTGCTCTACCTCCAAAATCTGGCGTTCGATCCAATCAGCACCTTTGAGAATGCGAAAGTGATGGAGAAGAGCTTTTACAAAGCTCACTGACGTGGCGGCTGACGATCCCATGCCGCAGCCAATAGGAATGGTAGAATGAACCTTGATAGCAAGTCCTTGTTCCATCTCAATTTTGCATGCATCGATAAATGACATCAGGGCAAATTGAAAGATGTCACCGGGAGCTTGCGCAACATCAAGAATTGAAAGCTCGCCGTTGACAAATCGATGGTATGCCTGAAGCACCTGATCGCGGACGGTCTTTAATGTGGAGGCTGTGACACGCAATGTCTTCCTCAGGTCACAGAGGGTAAATAGAACTCCAAGCCCTTCTTTCGAACAAATCTCTGTTGTGGCAAAACGGTTGACAGCCATAGCGACTGCCGGCATGCCGTAGACAACTGAATGCTCACCTGAAATTAATATTTTTGCCGGTGCTCTCGCAACAATGGCGCTCACGAATCCTCCTGCCTGACTTCGTAGTATACTCTCTTTGGGGGAATTGCGTCGAATCAGGTTTTCCAGCACTGTCCCGCCACAAAAAGTTTTGCAACTTCGAAATTGACAAAAGTCACCTATTTTCGGAGACTTCCTTCGTAAGTTTTATCCCAAAAACCAGGATTGCCGCCTACCGTCTCCTTAAAAAGTTGGTAGACGGCAATCCGGGTCTAAAGTCAGAAACAGGTGACAATCCAATGAGTTTCGAGTTCGTGCCCTTCCGCTCAGTCTCTTCCCTTGAATCTTCAAATTATTCCCCCGAGGCTTTTGGTATGTCTCCCGCAACGTTTGCGCCACAGGAGCGAGGATGTTGTATGAGCGATCGGATAGTCCATCTTTACCATCAAACAGTTGCTGCCTATCGGCCAAACAGTCGAAAACGATCTATTGCCCTTCTAACAAGTATTGGAATCATTGGAGCGACTTTCATAGTGCCGGTCTACCCGCTACTTTCAACAGCTCTTGTTGTGACAGCCGTTTCAGGAGGTGTTATCGGAGCTTTGTGGGTGTGTAAAAAGGGGATGTGGAATGCAAAGAGCATGGACGACCACGAATCATAAGGGAGTTGGCATATGTGGCGACGGAAAGAGCTCATCGGGGCTTCCCGCTAAAGGGGTGGCAAAAAATCTCGCTTCTCCGTACACTTTTGCTACTTTCCGTGATGGCTCTTCACAAGAGGTGTTTGGAGTGAAGCGCTCTTTACGGAATCAATAGTTTTTTAGCATCTCGGGCACGGGCATCAGTTCTGCACGGGCCTCACGAGATGTAACGTTTTTGAGGATCATCTTGTTATGGCGAACCCAGCCGAAGCGAAAGAAAAGAGCAAAAAGATAAAGCGTCCCACTGCGAAGAAGCGGCAGCTTCAGAACGAAAAGCGACGCGTAGCAAATAAAGCGGCGCGCTCGTGTATCCGTACCAAGATTCGTGGTTTCCAAGAGGAAATGCACACTCTTGGCACGTCACAAAAAGCAGAAAATCTCAGTGAGATCAGCAGCCTTCTCGACAAGGCAGCAAAAAAGGGGTTGTTTTCTTTGAATAAGACGAGTCGTCTGAAATCTCGGATTGCCGCTCGCCTCAAGGCGAAACCTGCTACTGCGTAAGGTGGCGAGATATAATTTCGATGCTGACCTCAGGCGGCTTTAACTGCGCAACGAGGGTGAGTATGTTGATCCGTGGTTGTTTTTCTTTTATACCTGTATTCAGGTGTGTTCTTCTATCGGTCGCCTTCTTTTGCGCGACTCTTCTAGCTGATCAGGCAGCGATACCGCCGCCTGATCGCGTGATAGAGATTGCGATGCGAGATGGCGTCAGGCTTCCGGCGAATGTCTATCTTCCTCATGGAAGGGGTTCTGCAAAATTTCCCTGTGTCCTCGTTCGCCATCCTTTAGGAAAAGATTCTGTCAATCCTCAGTGGCTCTCCCTTGTACAAGCCGGCTATGCGCTCGTCATTCAGTCGACCCGCTCTTGTTGCGATGAAACTGGTAAGGCGATTCCCTATTTGACTGATGGGTGGTCTGATGACCATAAGCCAGCAGATGGGTATGATACCGTGCAGTGGCTTGCTTCAGCTGATTTTTGCGAAGGCTCTGTATCGACGATTGGAGTCTCTGCCTCTGGGATCACTGAGTTTTTGCTCGCCCCCGCCTCTCCTCCAAATCTTTGCTGTCAATTCATTGAGATGGCAGCGCCCAGCATGTATCAATATGCCATCTTTCCTGGCGGACAATTTCGCAAAGAACAGGTGGAAGGATGGCTTCAAATCCATCGGCGTCACCCCTCGGTGGTAGAGTGGCTGAAAGGAAAATCTCGTTACGATGCCTTTTGGGGACGCTTTAACGCAATCGATTATGCAGATCAAATTCGTATTCCACAGCTGCACATGGGAGGGTGGTTTGATATCTTCCTTCAAGGAACTATCGACGCTTTCTTTGCCGCCCAGCAGCACTCTCAGCCGGAGGTACGTCATAAGCATAAGCTGGTCGTCGGCCCATGGGGACATAGATGGCGATATACTGGAAAACTTGGGGATTTTGTCCTTACCAAAGTTCAATCTGAATCACCAGTTAATATCACCCATCAGCTGTGGCTTGACTACCATGTCAAAGGCACGAAGAACGAAATGACGGCAGCTCCTGTTGTCCAGTACTATGTCATGGGTCCTTTTGACGGAAGTCCATCGAAAGGCAACTGTTGGAGGACAGCGGACTCATGGCCGCCACCAGGAGCGGAATACAGTCGCTTTTTCCTTTCTTCGGAAGGGGGGATGTCTATAAAGGAGACGGATTCCAAGCCTCTCCCTGTGGTGTTTGATGCGAAAAATCCTGTGCCGACCGTCGGTGGCCGCAATCTTTTTATGCCTGATGGACCTCGAGACTTGAAGTCGCTGACAGAGCGTAAGGATGTCATGCTCTTTCAGACGGAAGAGATAAAAGAGGATCTTGAGGTGACGGGACGCCTGTGGGCGAACCTTTATCTTGCTGATGTAGAGCGTGAGCGTGATGTCTGTCTGCGGCTTGTTGATATATGGCCGACTGGCGAGCAGTATCTGATTGCCGAAGGCATCTCTCATGTCATGCCTCGAAGGTCGTACGAATCAAATGCCCAGGACCCGCGTCTTGTTATCGTCGATCTGTGGTCGACGAGTATGGTTTTTGCAAAGGGCCATCGCATAGGGCTTCTGCTCAGCGCATCGAATTATCCATCCTATGATGTCTGTTTTGCCCTCGATGAAGAAAAGGGAACGGCCTTTACGGTTCACTCTTCGAAAAAATATCCCTCATCGCTCGCCCTTCCCATCATGAAGGCAGCGCCTGCTGCCGTGAAAGAGCCAGTTCAGCCTGAGGCCTCGGACAGCCAGTCTTGATGCTACAGCAGCTTTTTGGAAATTCGGTCTCGAGATAAAATTCAAGCCGGGCCCTTACTACCTGGGGCGATGGGTAACATCACTGCTCTGGATGTGCAGCGTCTCACTTTTGCTTGAAAATGAGACGCAAGTTTGGTAGCGTCTCACTTGAATTTGTACTCCAATTGCATGACCAACTCATCAACGATACTTACAAAAATTCTTCCACGCCTAAAGAAGCTCGTTCATACCAAATAGAAGTAGAGAAAATTTTAAGAAAACGCGGCAAAACAGAAGAAGAAGTGAATGCTGAGTGCAAGAGGTTGTTTGCTTTCGATGAAGACGACCTTGCAACGACAATTACACTAGAAGCCATCGAACTTATCATGGAAGACATGGAACTTACGCAGTCAGGATCGTAAGTCGGCAATCCTGAGATATCTCCTTGCGCTGAAGAAGCACAGGAGGAGGGGATTCTCGAAGTGGAAAACCAAGAGGTTGACTCTGAAGACGATCCAGAGAGATTCGCTGAACAATTTCCTGAATTCAGAAGTTTTCCCACAACCGAGCCGCTGAAGGACACATCAACGCCCACCTCCCGGGAAATGAACCTACAGGAATGGGACAACCTCGAAAAAGAGAGGGAGAGTCACTTGGATACATTGTCTCCGTTCGCCGATCAAGTTCCGCCACCACAAGGGCTGCTCGAGTCTGTTGAAACCCGAGTTCCTACCTATCGTCTCCCTTTTTCCTGTTTTTCGTAGACGGGCTGTTGGGCCAGCCCTTCCCTGCCTACTTTCTTGGCGCTGCCAGCTGCTCTCTGTTGGTGTCGAGAAAGACGCTATTTCCTTCTTCCATGTCTTCGATGGCAAGAAGGCGGTTGTACTTCGCTGTTCGTTCGCTGCGGCATGGGGCGCCGGTTTTAATCTGCCCGCAGCCGAGGCCAACGGAAAGATCAGCGATGAAGGTGTCTTCTGTCTCCCCAGATCGGTGGGAGACGACTGTGCGCCAACCAACGCGCCGGGCGCGCTGAATCGTTTGAATCGTCTCCGTCAGCGTGCCGATTTGGTTGAGTTTGATGAGGATGGCATTGGCGCTTTTCTCTGAGATTCCTCTCTCGAGGAATTTAGGATTCGTGACGAACAGATCATCACCGACAATCTGAATGGAAGTGCCTAACGCTTTGGTGAGCTTTTGCCATCCGTCCCAATCTTTTTCTGAAAGGCCATCTTCGATAGAGTCGATAGGATATCGGCTGACCAGATGCTGCAGATAGGCGATCTGTTCATCGGTTGTACGTGATTTAAATTCTTCTTTCCTCTCACGGCGTTTTTTCTCGATATAGCGTTTTTCTTTTTCGTCATATAGCTCTGAGGCTGCGCAGTCAATGCCAATAGAAATCTCCGCTCCTGGTTTATAGCCCGCCTGGGTGATGGCGTCGACGAGCAGGTCAAGAGCCTCGTCGTCAGAGCGCAAATTTGGGGCAAAGCCCCCCTCATCGCCAACGCTAATGGTGAGTCCTTTTTTCTTCAGGATCGCCCTCAATGAATGGTAGGTCTCAACTCCCCAGCGGAGAGCTTCTGCAAACGATGGGGCTCCGTGGGGACGGATCATAAACTCTTGGAAGTCGATGCTGTTATCAGCATGGACACCGCCGTTGAGGACGTTGAACATCGGACATGGCATGATAACTTGGCCGGCTCCGCCAAGATAGCGATATAACTCCAGTCCTAGTGTGTTTGCTGCGGCTCGTGCGCAGGCAAGAGAGACGCCGAGGATGCCATTAGCGCCGAGACGAGATTTATTCTCTGTTCCATCAAGGGCGATGAGGCGATGGTCGATTCCCGTCTGGTCGAAGATGGAAAACCCTTTGAGACATTCGTTGATCTCAGTGTTGACGGAGGTAACGACATCCAGGACTCCCTTGCCACCATATCTTTTTTTATTTCCATCGCGTCGTTCGATCGCTTCATAAGCCCCTGTTGACGCTCCCGATGGGATTGCCGCTGTTCCAACAACGCCATTGTTGAGTCTGACGCGGACGGCTATGGTAGGGTGCCCTCTAGAGTCGAGAATCTCAAGACCTTTGATCGATTCGATGGCTGTCATAATAAAAACTCCCATAATAGTGTCATGTGTACGAGGCTCAGCATTGCTAATAAAGTTCATAATCTTCAAGCTTTTAGCACTATACTGTGTTTTGCTTCACGATCAATATAGAGAAACGTTTTCGTCAAAGGAAAAAAAGAGTGCAGTACAAAACTACGAGTGAGGGATCGCTGTTCGAACACCTTCTGCAGGCCTTTCCTGATAGCTCGCGATCTACTCTTAGGTCATGGGTAGCTCATGGGCGTATTCAGGTCAACGGCCGCAGGGTGACACGGACAGATACGAAGGTGATAGCGGGGGCGGTGATCGAGCTAGCACCAAAACCCCTTCCCACGGAAGGGCCTCTTCGCATCCATTACGAAGACAGAGATATTATCGTTATTGAAAAGCCAAGCGGCCTGCTGAGTGTTGCCAAGGAGACTGGTGATGATCCGAGTGTCCATGCGTGGCTGAAGCACCGTTATCCTGGCAGGGTGATTCCTGTTGTCCATCGCTTGGACCAGGATACCTCTGGGCTGATGGTCTTTGGAATTTCTGAAGAGGCATTTCATGGGCTGAAAGATGCCCTGCAGCGGGGAGAAGTCAAACGCGTCTATCGCGCCGTGGTTGAAGGCTCTCTTCTCAGTGACGGCACCTGGGAGAGCTATCTATTTGAAGACAAGTACTTGAAGATGCAGGTGGTGCCGAAGGGGACGAAGGATGCAGAGCGTGCTGTGACGCACTTTAAAGTGCTAAACGTCGGAGAGGTGTATACGCTTATCGACTGCGAGCTGGAGACAGGGAAGAAAAATCAAATTCGCGTTCAAGCTGCCCATGCAGGCTATCCTCTTGCTGGAGATAAGAAGTATGGCGGCAAGGAGAAGGAGGCTCTTCGGCTGTGCCTTCATGCGCGACTGTTGTCGTTTACTCATCCTATCACCGGCGCCCCGATGAAATTTGAAAGCCCTCCCCCAAAATTTTTCGATAGGCTGATATGGAAAAAAAGATCGTCATTGGCACCGTCTGCTTTGTCAAAGACAAGTCCCAAGAAAAAATCCTTTTCCTAGAAAGAAATAAGGATCCCTTGAAGGGATTGTGGACTGGGGTAGGAGGGAAGACGGAGTTTCATGAGGATATCAAAGCGTCATGCCTTAGAGAGGTGAAAGAAGAGACGGGATTGGAGGTGGAGAGCCTTCAGCTAAAAGGTGTAATGAAGACCGTTCTTAAAGAAGGAAACTCTTCTTGGATTCTCTTTGTCTATAGTGCAACGGCTCCACACGGCGACCTAGGGACATGTGATGAAGGAACGCTGCGGTGGGTTCCTGTTCATGAGTAGAACAGCTGCAATCTCATAGGCTTTATCAGGAGACTCTTCCCTCATATTTTGTCCGACGGCGCTTTTTTCGAGGGTACTATCGTTCATGATATCCACGGAGACGTTGTTAACGAAACATTGTTTGTCACTGAGTAGTGCCTTCTGAAAGGCAGTCGAGATATTCCCAATAACTAAAGCGGCGTCCTCGTTTTTTGCCCGTCATCTCCTTTAAGATGGTTAGCTCCACAAATTGATTTACAAGATGTTGCGCTGTTTGATGAGAGATGTGGAGGAGAGTAGCGATCTCTTGAACAGAAAGATGAGGCTTGTGGAACAGAGTGTCAAGCAGGGCTATTGCAAGCGGGGAGGAGATTTTTTTCTGAAGTAAAAGCTGTTTGTGCGTCTCAGCGATAGACAGAACTTTCTTAATGGTATTGAGGGCGGATTCAGATGTCCATATAATCCCACGTAAGAAGAAGGAAATCCATTGTTCATAATCTCCACGGTCTCTGACCAAATTGAGTCGATCGTAGTATTCCTGGCGATGAAGTTTGAAGTAGTAGCTGAGGTACAAAAGTGGCTTTTGCATCACTCCTTTCCAACAAAGATAGAAGGTGATGAGAAGCCGGCCTAGCCTCCCATTGCCATCTAGGAATGGATGAATGGTCTCGAATTGATAATGAATCAGAGCACAAATGATAAGGATTGGCAGTGACGTCTCTTGATGCAAAAACAACTCTAGCTGCCCCATGGCTTCGGTAGTCTCAGCGGGAGGTGGGGGGACAAAGGACGCGTTGTTGAGATTGCAGCCAGCTGGGCCTATCCAATTTTGCGATCTTCGAAATTCTCCTGGTGTTTTCTCTTTTCCGCGGGTATCAGATACCAGGAGCTGGTGGATTTCTTTGATGAGGCGAATGCTCATTGGGAATTCTTGAATGCGTTGTAGGCCATGTTTGAGGGCTTTTATGTAATTTACTACCTCTTGAACATCGTTTATGTTTTTGACTTTCTCATTGCTTTCGTATTCAAAGATATCTTCTAAAGAGGCTTGCGTCCCTTCAATTTGCGAGCTGAGCAGTGCTTCCTTACGAACATACATGGCAATGATATGATCAAGATTTGGAAGTAAATATCCCATCGTATCCAGTCTGCCCAACGCTATGTTTGCCTCCGATAAAAGCTGATCCATTGCCTCATCAATTTTTATGGGGGGAGTAGGTGGGAGAGAAGAAGGAATAAAAGCTCTATATCCAGTGGGTTGAAGGATGTATTGTCCGCTTCTTGCCATATTTTAGCCTTCCATTCAAGCTTGCTAGTGTCTAATTGCATAACGTTTCACTTTTTCGCTTTTTATGCAAGCAAACTGGAATAGCGAGTCGATTTCTGGGCCGCTATTCCAGTTTACTTGCATAACGATTCACTTTTTCGCTTCTTATGTAAGCAAACAGGAATAGCGAGTCAATTTCTGGACCGCTATTCCAGTTTTCTTGCATAGCGAGCTGTTCAGCCGGTTGCCATTCAAGATTACTAGAATAGCAGATCCGTCAGGTCGTTGCTGTCTCAAGGATCTCAAGGTGCCTGAATCGCTAGTGATACAAGCGGCCATCAGCTCTTTAGGTAATACCGTTGGCCTGCTCTGATATCTCTGTCTCTTCACCAAGAGAAAGGGCATATCCTAGCTGAGGTGTTCGCTTCCACCAGATGAACGCGAGGATGCCACAGAACGTGGCAATCATGGCGCATAATAAGAACATCACTGAAAAGCCGATGGCATCGACGAAAGAAGCCAGCGTTCCGGCGAGCTTTCCTCCAAGGCCAACGGAGGCATAGACGAGAGCCGTAGAGATGGTATGGTAGCGGGAAGGCATGAGTGAGGTTGCTGAGGCGTAGAGAAGGGGGCGCACGTGGAAATCAGCGATAAAGCAAGTCAGATGGATACAAAGCAACAGAGGAATACCGGAGAAGGTGGCCGTCGAGGTCCCCAACGAGGCAAAGATTGAGGTGGCGGCAAAAGAGGCGGCAATGATCGTAAAGCCTACTGAGACTTTTAGGGGTTCTATCTTCTGCTGGGACGATGGGAGACGGCTCCATGCCTTTCGAAGCCATGGGGAGATTAGCGTCATGGTCAGCGATCCTATTGCTCCAAACCAAAGCGTTGGTATTGTCCAACTTCCGATACTGCGATCGACGCATTGGTGGAGGAAGACAGGCATTCCAGTGGCAAGCTGATTGGAGCAGATGAAGAAAGGGACGGCAAAGATAAGGAAGATGAGAAAGGCTAAGGGACTTCGGGTAGAGGCCGCTGTTGATGGTGAGGAAGGCCGATTTTTTTCTACCTTTTGAGGGCAGTACAAAAGCTCTTTTCCAAAGAAGATACAAAGAAAACAGATGCTGATCCCAATGCAGCAGAGGGCTGTTGTGACAACGCCTGTCATATGAAAAGTGCTGAATATGGGGTTTGCGGCAAATCCTCCGCCTATAAAGCCTAGGCAAGTGGCAACATAAAAATATTCATACCCCTTCTGGCGCATCTCTTGCGGCATGCCGCCAAGGGCGGCTGAAAGGGTGACTTTAACAAAGCCAATTCCTAGGGCAAGAGCCAAGAGAGAAAGAGATACGGCATTCGGATCGGTGTATGTATTGAGGAGGATCAGGCCGATGCTGAGCAGGGTATACCCCAGAAGGGCGGTGGAGAGCTTGCCAAGAACAAAGTCGCTGAGAAGGCCTCCAATAAAGGGTGCGATATAGATGAGGGCGAGGAAGGTGCCAAAGAGGGAAAAGGCATCAGCTCTCGACCATGCCAGCCCTCCGTGGTCGGGAGATTCGATGAGGTAGATTGGAAGAAGAGGAGTGATTACATAGGAAGCTGCATAGACGGTAAAGGTGCTAAGCAGCAAAGAGAGAAGGCTCGAAGTTGTGCTGCCATCTGTTTTTTTAATTATGTTCATCGATACCACGGTATTGAAATGTCGTTATTATACTATGAGGTATATTATTTTTTGTAATAGTTTGGCGTGAAAGCAGTGAGTTTTTGAGTCTTGTGTTTGACAACAACGAGTAATGTTGAATATAATGATAGTTCGTTGCAGTTTTGTTTTGATTTCCACTCCCTTGATAAAAGAAGGTTGTATGGGTTTTTCGCAATCTCTTGTGAACCATCATAACGGGAGCAGCTGTCTATTAAGCTGTTCTTCTTCTGTCGGCCTTTCATTTTCCCTCCTTTTCCGTCGTCGCCGGTAACGGCTACTATTTTTTTCCTTCTCACATCTGATGTGTTGCTCGAGCTGATTGAGTGTCGTGCCTGCTTGGCATTAATGCTTATCTGATAATCGGCAAATTTTTTTTAACCTCTGTTCTGTGCAGGAGTTGTGTATGTGGCAATTTGCAAAAAATGTTCTTGTCGTAACCGTGTGTTTTTGTGGAGCGGCCTTCGCTGGCGATGAGCTTGTCGTTGGCATGGAGTGCGGGTATCCTCCTTTTGAGTCTGTTGATGGAGATGGGGAGATTGTCGGCTTTGATGTCGAGATCGCTCATTGCCTCGCTGCTAAGCTAGGCAAACGACTTGTCATCAAGGAGATGGATTTTGACAGCGAAATTCTTTCGCTCAGTCAAGGGAAAATAGACCTGATCATCAGCGGGATGAATATCACTCCATCGAGGCAAAAAGTGATCCATATGGTCCCCTACCATGGAGCCAAGGCACCCTCTTTAAGTCTGATCTTCTGGTCAGAGATTCCATCGACAGTGAAGAGTCTTGAAGATATAGCCTCGCTTCCAAATCCTGTGGTAAGCGTAGGGGTGGGGACCGTTTCCGAGGAATATCTATTTCTCTTTCCTCAGATCCAGGCCAGGTCTTTTCAGGGGGCGCTGGCAGCGCTTCTTGATGTTAAATTTGGAAAATCAGTCGCAACCCTTGTGGAGAGTGATGTAGCTCTTTATCTGCACCAGTGCCATCCGAAAACCCACGTTCTTGAAATCCCCGTAGAGACAGCACAGGTGAAAGGATTTGGAATCGGCATCAACAAGGAGAATGCTGAGCTTATTAAAAGAGTAGAAGCTGCCGTGCAGGAGCTTCAAACGACAGGCGCTTTAGAGAATCTTGAAACGAAGTGGTTTGGAGGGGCGTCATGATATCAGCAGAGCTTCTTCTCCATTCATATCCATATCTTTTGAAAGGCGCCCTCGTGACCATAGAGATTGCTACGGTCTCGATGGTCATAGGCACGGTTTTTGGCTGTCTGATTGGCGGGGCCAATTGTCGAAGGGTTCGCATTCCTTTTCTCTCGACCTTCCTGAAGGGCTATGTGTGGGCCATCCGAGGGACGCCGCTCTTTGTGCAGCTGTTATTCGTGTTCTATGCCTTACCAGAATTTCTTGGAGTCTCGTTCTCGCCATTTTCCTCTGGTGTTATTGCTTTAGGGTTGAACTCTGCGGCATATGTCTCAGAGTTGGTTCGAGCTGGGATCGACAATATCCCCGACGGGCAGTGGGATGCGTCCTATGTCTTGGGGCTGAATCGATGGCAGACGATGCGGGGTGTCATCTTCCCTCAAATTCTCAACGTGCTGCTTCCCGGGCTGACCAATGAGCTGACCTCGCTGATCAAAGAGACGAGCATTCTCATGGCAATAGGAACGGCAGAGCTGACGAAGGTAAGTCGTGACATCGTCGTCAGAGAGCTAGACCCAGTGACCATTTATCTAGGGACCGCGATCTTATACCTGTGTATGACGACGGCCCTCAGCAGCGTCACAGCATTTTTACAGAGGAGGGCCTTTGCATGATCAAAGCTGAAAACATTTATTGGAAACATAGCGCAGGAGTAGTCCTCAATGGCGTTTCATTTGAGATTCCAAAAGGGAAGGTGACTGCATTTGTTGGGCCAAGTGGTGCTGGGAAGACATCGCTCCTCAGATGCATTGCGGGGCTGCACAGCGATTGCAAGGGAGTGTTGACGTATCAAGGTGCTCTCCTAGCACAGATGGCGCCTGCAGAGAGGTCGTCGGCCATTGGGTTTGTCCTTCAGCAATTTCATCTCTTTTCCCATTTTACAGTGTTGCAGAACTGCACCTTTTCCATGATCGCTGTTCAGAAAAAAGCTCCGCATCTGGCTGAACAATACGCTATGGAGGTGCTGGCTTCCTTAGGCATCGATCATTTGTGGGACAAGAAGCCTTTGCGACTTTCTGGAGGCCAGCAGCAAAGGGTAGCAATAGCAAGGGCCTTGGTGATGAGGCCGAAACTTCTGCTGCTGGACGAGCCTACCTCCGCCCTCGACCCAGAACGAAGGGATAGCATTGCTGCGCTTCTCCTGCAGTTACAGAAGGGAGGGATGACGGTGGGAATCTCGACTCATGACATGCCTTTTGTTAAGGGATTGGCACACCGAATGTACTTTATGGAGCAGGGAGCTATCACAGAAGCCTTTGATAGAGAAACAGAAGAGCTTTCATCAAAGATCAAAATTTCAAAATACCTAGGAGCGTAACGATGAAAAAAGTAGTGTTCGCTTATTCCGGAGGGCTGGATACATCATTAATTTTCAAGTGGTTGATTGAGCGAGAGTATGAAGTTATTTGCTTTCTTGCCAACGTCGGGCAGGAGGAAGATGGAATCCATGCCCCCTTGAACTTATTAGAGCCAAGTCCGCAACACTGCAGGGAATGATGGTTTCTGTCTTTGAGATCGTTCGTTCCCTGCCCTCTGGCTATAATAGAGATTTTCAAGAGACAAAACGTCCGCTGATCGATGGCTTTGACATGACGTTGATCTCCCTTGCCGTCATGGATATCGTGCTTTCCGGTATCCAGGTCAACGCTACTAATTGTACGAAGGCTTTCTCGTCAGAGCTTTTTGCGACGAATACCGTCCTATCATTGGTACAACAGGGGAAGCCCTTTCGA
>Ga0364915_10312_pt1 | contig 18154 bp, 18 predicted proteins | sample ExccelJu500001D4_3_FD_206958 | JGI IMG/M metagenome (GOLD analysis project Ga0364915, IMG submission 206958) | Enriched cells from Trout Bog Lake Hypolimnion, Wisconsin, USA - BchlTB.June25.5000.01.D4 | ecosystem: Environmental > Aquatic > Freshwater > Lake > Hypolimnion/Profundal zone | place... | reverse complement strand
TCCCGACATTAGGGGAAAAATTGTATTCAAGCGCAGGAGCCAGACTTACTTGTTTACCACGTCCATGGCCTATGGTATCAAAATCGCCTTCGGCATCTAAGCCTGGTAAGCCCTTAAATGCGCTTGCTTGCCGATTATTAGCGAAAACTTCCATCACTGCAACCCAGTTTTGTGTAAGACTTAATTCACCAGCCAAGTCCGCGCTTATGAGATCCCCTGGATCAATTGACCCGTTGGTTGCAGCATTACCGCCATAGGAGGAAAAGCCTTCGATATGTACCCTGCTCGCTTTGACGTAGCCCAGACTTAACCTGCTGCGTAGGTAATGCACCTCACCAAGCTCAGTTAAATGTTGAAAATTAAGATTCAAGCCGGTTTGATAACTGCCGAGTCCAGTCGAATCCGTGCCTTTTTTTGCAGGGTTTAAATTCTCATAGCGCCCAGTTGGTAGAATTTCCAGAACAGTAACTCGCAAATCAGGGCGAAAGCGCGCCCCTTTTTGCTCCAGAAGTTGATAGCCAAGGACAACACCAGTATCACCTATATGCTGAGAATGAGGACCGTTATTCTGGTTGTAGTCATAAGCGGGAACCAGCTGTATATCTATTTTATCGGTTAATCCGTGTGAAAAAATTGGATAAAAAGCGTAGCTTCTATTGTTGGGAGTTCGAAATACATGGCCAGCATTATTATAAATGCCTGGAATAACCGTATTAAAATCGTAAAGCTCTAAATTCGTGTGGCCTCTAGGAATCGTATGTCCTGCGGGAGCAAGAAGAGGGCCTGTATACCAAGGGCCGGCTTGAGAAGTTCCACAGATTGAAAAAGACAGAATACAGCACAAAAGTGAGATGAATAATTGTTTCACAATAAACCTTCTTATTATTAATTTAATCGCAGTGCGCTTGCGGCAGACTTACAAACTCGTGTAGATTAGCCCAATTTTACGATTTAGGAAATACCTATGCGAGCCGCTATTTATCTTAATCCAGCGAAATGTGCTGCTGTGCGTCGAGGCCATCCCTGGATTTTTCCCAAAGCTGTTACTAAAACTACAGGCAAATTAATTACAGGAGAGTTGGTTAATGTATACGATGCGAATGCGCAGTTACTGGGCGTAGGGGCTTATAATGAGTTCTCATTGTATAGAGTGCGCCTACTTGCTCAGGCTTGGGAAATATCAGGCGAGCTTTCTTTCAAGTCATTAATTACCAAACGCCTCAAGCAAGCGCTTTTAATAAGGCAGGGGCTTAATCTACCTAACGAGAAGACCAGTGCTTTTCGTTTATTTAATAGTGAAGCCGATGGGTTATCAGGTTTAACGATTGATTGTTTTAACAAAACCTGGGTAGTGGCAAGTTCGGCTTTTTGGGTAGAGGCGCAGAAAACGACCATTAGCGATTGCATTCGAGAGCTGGCGCTTTGTGACGAAATAATCTGGTTAGCTCAAAACAAACCTTTGTCACAAGATGGCTGGAATCAAATAGAAGTAATGGAGCCTGTAGTGACTGCTACCGAAGTTTTTGAAGCAGGAGTGCGCTATCAAGTGAATTTTAGCCATGCGCAAAAAACAGGGCTTTTTCTTGATCAACGCGAAAATCATCAACGGGTAGCCGCAATCGCTAAGGGCAAACGAGTACTTGACCTATATACCTACACAGGTGGTTTTGCATTGCATGCCGCTGTTGCAGGTGCCAATAACGTGACTGCTGTAGATAGTTCAGACTCTGCCATTGCACAAGCACGTCACAATGCTTCCATTAATGGCCTTAACACCATTGAATTTATAGAGGCAGATGCGCGAGAATATCTGGCCAAAGCCGGCGATTACGACGTAATTATTTTAGATCCCCCCAAATTGGTACCCTCACAGCGGCATGTAGAGCGTGCTAAAAATTATTATCGTTTTTTGCATAGAGAAGTATTTAAAGCCATGCGCTCAGGCTCGTTTCTGATGACTTGTAATTGCTCGTCAGCGTTGTCTTCCATTGAGTTTTGTAATTTAGTCAGTGCCCAGGCTGCGGCAGTAAATAAAGGAGTGCGCATACTTGGTGTTTTTGGCCCGGCAAGTTGCCACCCAACCTTGCCAGCTTTTCCTGAGGGGAACTATTTAACAGCTATTTTACTTGCTGTGGTTTAAGAGTCTCTAAATGTCTTCAAGCACTTCATCAGGCATCATGACATTTAATTCAAGCACCGCGCTATCTCCTGTACGCTCAAGGTTTACGGTGACTCTATCCCGAGTGATAGGAACGTATTTAGCAATAACGGCCAGAATTTCTTCCTGAAGCTTGGGTAAATAGTCCGGTGTATTTCTTTGTGATCGCTCATGAGAAATAATGATTTGCAGGCGCTCTTTTGCAACAGAAGCAGTACTATTACTACGCCTTTTTAGGTAGCTAAATATACTCATGCTGAGACATCCTCCCTGTTTTTGCCAAATAGTCGACGCAAAAGGCTTTTACGTTCAGTATTGACGAAGCGCATAGGGCGGCTTTCACCAAGGAAGCGTGCTATTGAATCCTGGTAGGCAATCCCTGCATCACTGCTTTCATCAAGAATTACGGGTGTACCGGTGTTTGACGCTTTTAGTACGGATTTTGATTCAGGAATAACACCAATTAAAGGTATAGCTAGAATTTCTTTCACGTCTTCTACCGAAAGCATTTCTCCTTTTTCCACTCGCTCAGGGTCATAGCGGGTTAAGAGTAGATGCTCTTGGACTGGGGTGTTGTTTTCGACGGCACGTTTCGTTTTACTTGCTAATATGCCAAGTATTCTATCCGAGTCACGCACTGAGGACACTTCGGGGTTCGTCACTATGATGGCATGGTCAGCAAAATACATGGCCATCATCGCGCCTGTCTCAATGCCCGCTGGAGAGTCGCAGACAATGAAGTCAAACTCTAAAGAGAGTTCATTGAGTATTTTTTCAACTCCCTCTATGTTTAAGGCATCTTTGTCACGAGTTTGAGAGGCTGGAAGTATAAATAATTTTGGGATGCGTTTGTCTTTAATCAGAGCCTGATTAAGAGTTGCTTCACCATTGATAACATTGATAAAGTCGTAAACAACACGTCGTTCACAACCCATAATAATATCGAGGTTTCTAAGTCCAATGTCAAAATCAACGACTACCGTCTTGTGTCCTTGTAATGCAAGCCCGGAAGAAATGGCAGCTGATGTAGTGGTTTTACCTACACCCCCTTTACCCGAGGTGACAACAATAATTTTAGCCAATGCAATGCCCCTGTAGCAAAAAATAAATAGTTGATTTAGTTTACACGCTATTGATTGTTCATTTCAATCTCAATACTCGATCAAGCACGATATATATTTTATTTCTCAAATCGGTTGCGGATAAGGAATTCACAATGCCTGAATTAGCCGCAGAATACAGTATTGTGTTTAAGGCCTGCTCAACATAGAATGTGCAGCAATTACTGGACATTGGACGAAACGGCTTTTTCTAGGTTAAAAAAGACTCATGCAGTTTCGTCCATGAAAGTATGTAACAGCATAAATTTATGCTTTGTTCAAACTCCAAGCAATTACCAGCCGTTGTTAGTTCCGCAGCAATTGTTGGTTGGGTAAGGGGTTGAGTCAGCGCAACAGCCACTGTTAAATCCACAGGAGCAACCCACTAGAATTAGAGTTAAGGCAGCGACTATCAACGTGAATATTGGTTTTTTCATGATTGCGTCCTTGCTAGTTTTAGTTTTAAATAAATTATATGCATGGTTTACAGTTTATACAAATCAATCCCCCAAATCATTTATCTGGAGAATAGAGCATTATGAAATTAAATAAACGGTTTTTTGCCTTGCCCATATTATTGCTTTTACTTGTCACGGGATGTAAAGAGGTGCCGCCAGGCGATTATGACTCAGAAGAAGTAGGCAAGATAAAAAAGGTTGTGCCAGGCGTTATTATCTCCATGCGACCGGTACGTTTACATAATAAAAACTCAGAGATTGGCTTTAATGCACCTACGGGATCTGGCGTTGCGATTGATGCTTCCAGCAATGACTCCAACGTAAATCGCTCTCATGGTTTTGAGTACGTTATCAAATTGAATAGTGGCAGCATTATTTCTGTAGTTCAGGCAGAAAACATTAAACTAAAAACTAGGCAGCACATTCTGGTAATTTATGGACGCACTACACGTGTTGTCGCAGATAACGGCAGCGATGAGCTGTAGCCTGTCGCGCCACAGATCTCAGCGTTTAATAATCGGCATTAATGTTTGCAGAAGGGATTTAAAAATCTTCGGTGATCCAGCAACAACATCACCGTGATTAAGGTAATCTTCACCCCCGTGCAGATCACTAATTAGTCCACCCGCTTCCTTAATTAATAACGAGGCTGCTGCAATATCCCAAGGGCGCAGGCCAAACTCCCAAAAACCATCAAGGCGGCCGCAGGCTACGTAGGCGAGATCAAGGGCCGCTGAACCTGTTCTGCGCATCCCAGCACATTGCCCCACCAAAGTTTCAAACGTTGGAAGATAACGTACCATTAATGCATGATTACGTGCTGGAAACCCAGTGCCTAGTAAAGCAGCATTTAATTGTGTTTGCTTTGAAACCCGAATACGCCGATCATTCAATTGAGCTCCGCGTCCACGAGTCGCAGAGAAGCATTCATGGCGAATTGGATCATAGACAACGGCATGTTCAATGCGATTTTTAATTCGAATAGCAATGGACACTGAATAAAAAGGGAAGCCATGAAGAAAGTTAGTAGTGCCATCCAGAGGGTCGATAATCCAGACTGACTCAGCTTCGGGGTTTTTATTACCGCTTTCTTCGGCAATAATGCCGTGGTCAGGGTAAGCTTTGTGTATGGTTTTGATAATCAGTTGTTCTGCTTTAACATCCACTTCACTAAAATACTCATTAGCATTTTTAGCTGTTACTTTTATTCGATCCACCTGATCGATGTGCCGAACAATAATGTCGCCAGCAAGACGTGCTGCATTGACGGCAATGTTTAATAATGGTTGCATAATTTGCTCTTAAGATAGATCGACAAAGTGGGCGATTCTACCACATTTTTTTTGTACAGAGCGAAGTCATTGCTGGTATAGTTATGCTTTATTAGTAATTTAGTTGTAAATTTATGAATTTTGCCTCGATTAGAATGGTGTTAGTAGCGACTTCTCACCCTGGTAATATTGGTTCTTCTGCTCGTGCACTCAAAACTATGGGTTTTGATAGACTTTATCTAGTAACACCAAAATCGTTTCCCGATGCCAGAGCGCATGAAATGGCCGCTGGCGCTGATGATATACTGGATAAATGCGTGGTGGTTGGGTCCCTGACGGAAGCTCTTTACGGTTGCCAGTTGGTAGTTGGGACTAGCGCCAGGCCACGAGGTCTTTCATTGCCTGGACTTATGCCGCGAGACTGTGCGGAGCTTATTGGCACACAACCTGACACTACGCAAGTGGCTATTGTCTTTGGTCGTGAACACGCGGGGCTTACTAATGACGAGTTGTTGCATTGCCATTACCATCTCAACATCCCAAGTAATCCAGAATATAGTTCGTTGAATCTGGCTCAGGCGGTGCAGATTATTGCTTATGAATTGCGAATGAAACAACTATCGATGCCTGCTCCAGTAGCAAGTTATCAGGAAAAATTGGCAACTACGGGTGAGATCGAACATTTTTATCAGCATTTGTTTGACGTGTTGTTAGCGATTAATTTTTTAAAACCCAAAAATCCTGGGCGGGTAGCTCAACGTATTCGGCGGCTTTTTAATCGCATCAGGCTTGAACAGATGGAAGTAGCGATTTTGCGCGGCATTTTGAGCCATATACAGAAATACTTGAAATGAGAATAGAAAAATGAAGAGTCCTAATCCATTGCCAATCTATTTTGATTACATGGCGTCGACACCTGTTGATCCCCGCGTGCTTAAAAAAATGATGCATTACTTGGGTCCAGACGGTATTTTTGCAAATCCCGCATCGGCGACTCATATCTATGGTCAATTGGCTGCAAAGGCCGTTGAGCAGGCGCGAGTTCAACTAGCTGAAACCATATCGGCTGAACCAAGTGAGATAGTTTTTACATCCGGTGCTACCGAAGCGGATAATTTGGCTATACTTGGTGCGGCACGTTTTTACCAGCATAAAGGAAAACATCTTATCACCATGCTTACAGAACACAAAGCCGTTCTCGACAGCTTTCAGCAATTGGAAAGAGAAGGTTTTGAAGTAAGTTATTTAAAACCAAAATTAGATGGGCTGTTAGATTTGCAGATGCTTGCAGAACAGCTCAGGCCGGAAACAATTCTTGTGTCCATCATGCACGTTAATAATGAAATTGGCGTGGTGCAAGACATAGCTGCCATTGGGGAGTTATTACGGAATAAAGGGATTATTTTTCATGTTGATGCAGCTCAGAGTGCGGGAAAAATTGCAATAAATTTAAAGAAATTACCGGTTGATCTTATGGCATTTTCAGCTCATAAGAATTATGGGCCTAAAGGCATTGGTGCCTTGTATGTTCGTCAGAAACCTCGTATTCGCTTGCAACCGCAAACGTTTGGTGGTGGGCATGAGGGTGGGTTGCGTTCGGGCACACTCGCACCTCATCAAATTATTGGAATGGCTGAGGCATTTGCTATTGCCGAAGCATCACGCTCGCTTGAAGAGGCAAGGGTACTCCGCTTACGGCAACGTCTCTGGGAGAGCATTAAAGAGCTTCCTGGTATACAGCTAAACGGCCATCCATCTCAACGTGTTGCAGGCAACCTGAATGTCAGTTTTTTCGGAATAGAGGCTGATTCCTTGTTATTGGCATTACGTGGGTTGGCGGTTTCCAGAACATCGGCCTGTGCATCAGCGAGCCAGCAACCTTCCTACGTTTTAAAAGCCTTAGGTTTAAGTGATGAATTAGCCTACAGTTCAATTCGTTTATCGATTGGCCGCTTTACAAGTGAAGAGCAAATCAGCGCAGCCAGTGAGATCATTTGTCACCAGATTAAACGCTTACGTGAAATATCGCCGCTATGAATTATAATAAACTAGTAGAACGTTGTTTTTTTCAACCGGAACATGTTGGAGTATTAGATAGCAGTCAAGCGGGTGTTTGTCATAGCCGGACAGGGGATGCGTCCCGAGGTGATTATTTTGATCTGTATTTGTGTTGTGAAAAGTCTGGATTAATTTTGAAGGCTTGTTTTAAAGCCTATGGTTGTCCTTATTTAATTGCTGGACTTGAGTGGATTTGTGGTCAATTGGAGGGTAGTTCTATTAGTGAGCATCCGCGTATTGATTACAAGGCATTAGTACAGTTGCTTGATATGCCCAGGCGTTATTATCCAGTAGCACTTTTGGTAGAAAAAGCGTATTGCGATGTTGTTAAAGGGGGAAAATGATGAGTGACGTCGTACAGCATAGTGTAAATAGTAGCATTGGCATTGGCTTGACCGATGCCGCAAAAAAACATTTATTGACTTATTTGTATCAAGAAAACAAGTACAAAGGTGTTCGAGTATCGGTTAAAAAAACAGGTTGTTCAGGCTTGTCCTATGTCGTTGATTATGTACTCGATGTGGATGAGAATGATGTGGTGATAGCTTTGGATGACACGTATCAGCTATTTATTGACAAGGCCAGTTATCCATTCCTAAAAGGGATGAATATTGATTATGTGAAGCAAGGGCTTAATGCCAAATTTATTTTTAATAATCCTAACCAGATCGGTCAATGCGGTTGTGGCGAAAGCTTTACAGTGGACTCATCGCTTGTTTAAGTTAAAAAAAGCTTGATAAATGTTCATTTTTTCCTTAATATTTCCTTAATAAATGAATATCTATAAAACAATGTTTACACTCTTTGTGATATTTGATACCATATGAAACATGGTGGTCTGTTTGTGATTTAAAAGGCCATTTTTAAATTAAGAGATTTTATTTTGAACGTTATGGAGTGAAGAATGAGTGCAGTTATGCAAGAAATTGGGCTAGTTAATGAAGCTCTAACCCAGCAAGTAATTGGTGCTGTGAAAGGTTATTTAAATTCAGTGGGTAACAAAGAAGCCAATTTAAATCTTTATCAATTGATAGTAGAAGAAGTCGAAGCCCCATTGTTCCGTACAGTGATGGAGTTAACTCGATACAATCAATCAAAAGCCGCTCGTGTTTTAGGTGTAAGCAGAGGTACGTTGCGCACCAAACTCAAGAGATATTTTGATGATGAATTTATTGGCACGCGTTAGCACTGGTTTTTTTCAAGGCATTTTGCTAATATTAGAATCGAAGTCGGTCAGGCAATCGCTTTTTGCATCGCGCAAGGGGAGGAAAGTCCGGGCTCCATAGGGCAGGGTGCCAGGTAACACCTGGGAGACGTGAGTTTACGGAAAGTGCCACAGAAAATATACCGCCTTTCCTTTTATACTCTCGAGTAACGAGTTTAATATACTAGGTAAGGTAAGGGTGAAATGGTGCGGTAAGAGCGCACCGCACGATTGGTAACAGTCGTGGCAGGGAAAACCCCACCTGGAGCAAGACCAAATAGGAACCCAAATCGCTGAAAAGCGAGAACGCACGGCCCGTGCGGGGTTCGGGTAGGTTGCTTGAGGCCTGCGGCGACGCAGGTCCCAGATGAATGATTGTCCGCGACAGAACCCGGCTTATCGACCGACTTTTTTTAATTTGATAGAGATGACAATGATGTTATGTATTGATGTAGGCAATTCCCATATTTATGGTGGTGTTTTTGCTGATAAGGATATACGTCTGCGTTTTCGACATACCTCGAAGGTAAGTACCTCTGATGAATTCGGTATTTTTCTTAAATCAGTACTTCGTGAAAATAATTGCTCGCCTGATCTGGTTGATGAAATTTCAATTTGCTCCGTTGTTCCGCAACTTGATTACTCGTTGCGAGCCGCGTGTGTCAAATATTTTTCAATAGAGCCTTTTTTCCTGCAAGCAGGTGTGAAGACAGGTTTAAACATCAAATACCGTAATCCACTCGAAGTCGGATCAGATAGAATTGCAAATGCAATAGCGGCTGTAGTGACTTACCCTGCAAAAAATATCATTGTAATCGATTTTGGAACCGCAACGACTTTCTGTGTTATTTCCGCTCAGAAAGAATACTGGGGCGGTGCTATTCTTCCTGGCGTTCGTTTATCCGTTGATGCACTCTCAAATAACACCGCGAAGCTTCCCTCTGTGGAAATTGTGAAACCCGAACGGGCGGTAGGTCGTTCCACCACCGAGAGTATTCAGTCAGGGGTCTTTTTTGGGGTACTGGGCGCTTGCCGAGAGTTGATTCATCGAATTAAAGAGGAATCGTTTGCGAAAAAAAAAGACACGCTCGTTTTAGCAACGGGGGGATTCGCATCTTTGTTTGATAAGCAAGGAATCTATGACCATCTTGTTCCTGATTTGGTATTAGAGGGAGTACGCCAGGCGGCAATAATGAATCGTTAGAGGTTGCTAATAACGTCGCTGCATCCAGATTACGACCCTAGACAAACGTTGTACTAGCTAATTAATTCATCATACCAATCTTTGGACTTTGTCTCAAACCCCCAAATAAACACCTACGCTTACGCAAGATCTATGGCAAAGCATGAATCTAAGCTGTTACACACCTTCATGAACAAGGCTGCATGAGCCTTTTTTCATGCAGTTTTGTCCAATGTTCAGTACCGCTGACTCTCTGTTAGATAAATTTTATACCAAAAATAAGCATTTTTGACTTGACGTATGGGAAATAGTGTTTCTATAGTGTTAAAAAGTGGAATAAAATACTAAAAAAGTGGAGAATTGTGGATAAGGGTAAAACCAGACCGCAAAAATACAATTATGTTTCGTGGAATCAATGCCATCACAATTGACGGAAAAGGACGATTTGCGGTGCCTACGCGCTATCGTGATGCATTGGGCGCACAAGTGGTGCTGACCATTGATACGGAAGAGAGCTGTCTTCTGCTTTATCCGTCAGCACAATGGCAGGTTATTGAAAACAAGCTGCAAGACTTGCCAAGTTTTAATGCCAATGCACGACGAATTCAACGTCTTTTGATTGGGCATGCAACGGATGTGGACATTGATAATAATGGACGGGTATTGCTCCCCCAACTGCTTAGGGATTACGCCCATTTTGATAAAAAGATAGTGATGATAGGGCAGGGTAATAAATTTGAAGTTTGGGATGAGGAGCTGTGGCAGGAAAGGCGTCAGCACTGGCTGGCGGAAGAAGCCTCGCTTATTGATGGCTTACCAGATGAAATGAAAACCTTCTCTTTGTAATGGAAAAATTATGGCACATCAGTCTGTATTGCTGAAAGAATCAATCGAAGGGCTAGCAATTAAGCCCGATGGTATTTATATGGATTGCACGTTCGGTCGTGGCGGCCATACGCAGGCTATTTTGAAACAACTGTCACAAGAGGGGCGATTGCTAGCTATTGATAAAGATCAGGCGGCTATTGAGTTTGCGAGAGAAAATTTGGGTAACGATCATCGATTTCAAATTTTTCAAGGTTCTTTTAGCCGAATAGATGAATTTGCCAAAACGGCTAATGTTTATGGTCAAATAAACGGCATATTATTGGATTTAGGCGTTTCATCTCCTCAGCTTGACGAGCCGGCTAGGGGCTTTAGTTTTATGCAGCATGGACCTTTAGACATGCGTATGGATAGGAGTCAAGCCTTGGATGCGGCGCAGTATGTTAATCATGCAAGTGCCGAGGACATGGCAAAAATTTTTCGAGAGTATGGTGAAGAGCGTTTCGCGGGTCGTATTGCTAGAGCCATTGTGGAAGCTCGGGCAGCATCGCCAATTGAAACAACAGCTTTATTAGCTGAGATTGTCAAGCAAGCTAATCCTAAGTGGGAGAAGCATAAACATCCAGCAACTCGTGTATTTCAGGCGATTCGAATTCACATTAACAATGAACTAACGGATTTGAAAACTTGTTTAAATTTGGCTCTTGATGTACTGGCAGTGGGTGGTCGTTTAGTTGTAATTAGCTTTCACTCTCTGGAAGACAGGATAGTCAAACAATTCATGCGCGCGCGCGAAGAGGGTGACCGGCCTCCGATAAGTGTGCCAATACGTACTTGCGAGTTGACTACCTGCTTTAAGCGCATAGGAAAAGCGATCAAACCTCAGAAAGAAGAGACGACGACCAATATTAGATCTCGGAGCGCGATCTTGAGAGTAGGGGAGAAAATAGCGTGAATGCGGCAGCCAGAGCAATTAATCAGAGTACCGTGTTTAATGGGCAATTAGTTGATTTGCGACTTTCCAAGCCTTTGTGCATGACATTGGCTTTATTACTGACAGTGCTTATAAGTTCCTTAGCTGTAGTTTACACAACCAACGAATATCGCTCAAGCTTTAACCAATTACAACAACTTGAGCGGCACATGGATCAATTAAAGCTTCAAAGGGGACAACTACTTCTTGAGCAGGCAAGTTTAGCAACCCCTGCTCGAGTAGAAGAGTTGGCTGTGAAAAAATTACATATGCGATTGCCCGAGGATAAGCAAACATTCGTGTTGCGAACAAAATGAATAAGGGACACCGTTTTCGATTAAGTGTTGTATTTTCCTTTTTTATAGTGTTACTAGGGCTACTTCTGTGGCGCATAGTTGACTTAACTGTATTGCATCGTCAATTCTTAAAAAGCCAAGGAGATGCGCGCAGTCTTCGCGTTCAGACCATTCCCGCTTACCGAGGCATAATAACTGATAGGCAAGGTACGCCATTGGCGGTTAGTACGCCTGTACAATCCTTATGGGTTAATCCTAAAGAGTTTTCTCCCTCGCTAAAGCAACTTGCTGAGTTATCACGCTTGCTTCATGCGTCTTCAAAATCGTTATTGGCTCACGTTAAGGCAGCAAATTCCCGCGAATTTCTTTTTTTGCAACGCCAATTACACCCAAGCTTAGTCAAAAAAATTGAAGAATTGGCTATCCCAGGACTTAACTTTCAACAAGAATTTAAACGTTACTACCCTGAAGCAGAAAGCGCTGCTCAGTTATTGGGTTTTACCAATATTGATGATGTTGGAATTGAAGGCTTGGAGTTAGCTTATCAGGAATGGTTAATGGGCGTGCCAGGCAAAAAGAGGGTTTTAAAAGACAGAACTGGTCGAATTATCGAAGAACTAGGGGTTATTAAAGAGCCGCGCCCTGGGAAGGATCTGGTATTAAGCATCGACAGGCGCATTCAATATATAGCCTATCATGAATTGCAAGCTACCCTGGAAAAATACGCTGCAAAATCAGGATCGGTTGTTATAGTAGATACCCAGTCTGGTGAAATTCTTGCTGCAGCGAATGCGCCGTCGTTTAATCCCAATGCACGTGGACGTTACAGTCGTGACAGCTATCGTAATAAAGCAATTACTGATGTATTTGAGCCTGGCTCAGTCATGAAGCCTTTCAGCATTGCCAGCGCATTAAGTAGCGGCTTAGTAAAGCCTGAGACGATTATTGATACACGCCCAAGCTGGATGATAGTTCATGGGCATACAATTCGGGATGTACATAATTATGGCGTTTTGGATGTGACAGGCGTACTACAACATTCCAGTAATGTTGGCGTGACTAAAATGATTTTGTTAAGCCCACCAGAGCAATTACTAGGTTTAATGCACCGGAGTGGTTTTGGCCAGCTCACAGAAAGTGGTTATCCAGGCGAAAGTGATGGTAGTATTGTTTCTGTTAAGGATGCCAACCCCTTTGTTTTGGCAACATTAAGCTTTGGTTATGGCATGTCAGTGACCGCACTGCAATTGGCTAAAGGGTATATGATTTTTGCGAATCAAGGCAAGCGCTTGCCAATAACGCTGTTGCATAGCAAGACGCGAGAGGCGGGCGAACAAGTAATTGATAAAAAAACAGCTGCTGACGTGTTGGCCATGCTGGAAGCCGTGTTAGCTAATGAAGGGACTGGGAAGAATGCCAGAATTCCAGGATATCGTGTTGCAGGTAAAACAGGAACCGCACGTATTGCCGGTAAAAATGGTTATCAAGATAAGCGTTATATTGCTAGTTTTGTCGGTATAGCGCCGGTATCCAAACCACGCCTGGTTGTGGTGGTTGTCATTCAGGAGCCAACCCGCATTAATTATTATGGTGCGCAGGTAGCGGCGCCTCTTTTTGCACAGATAATGTCTGGTGCCTTGCGTATCCTGGATATTTCCCCTGATAAAACAGGCTAAAAACAGCGAGTTTAACGATGAAAATAACTGAGCTTTTAAAGCCGTGGCTTGAGATTACTACAACTGACCTTGATATTTCGGGGTTACACAACGACAGTCGGCAAATACAAGCAGGGTTTTTATTTTTTGCTTATCCCGGCGCTGTAACGGATGGACGCGTATTTATTCGACAAGCAGTTAATGCGGGTGCTGTGGCTGTTATCTATGAACCCAATAACTGGCCTGCAAATTGCCAACTTCCAGAAGGCGTTTTTTGTGTACCACTCTCAGGGATAGCCGGACACCTCGCTGCAATTGCCAGTCGATTTTATAATGAACCTACGAAAAAAATTAAAATAACCGGGGTTACAGGGACTAATGGAAAAACAACTATAAGCTATCAATTAGCTCAAGCGCATGAGTTGTTATCGACAAAAGCGGCCTACATAGGAACTATAGGACAGGGGAAAGTTCATTCGTTACAAGCCTTAGCGAATACCACACCGGATGCTTTGTGCCTGCAAAACCTTTTTTACACTTACAACAATGAGGGTATACAGCAAATTAGTATGGAAGTATCTTCCCATGCTTTATCTCAGCATCGGGTAGATAGTATTGATTTTCAACAGGCAATTTTTACTAATTTAACTCTTGATCATCTTGATTATCATCATACGATGGAAGCCTACGCTGCAGCAAAAGCATCACTATTTACTCGCTCTTCCTTGCAATGGGCTATTATAAATGACGATGACAAGTACGCTCCTCTCATCAAAGCCAGCGTTAGTGCCCCTTGTAAATTGATTACTTATGGTATGAAAGCCGGCAGTATGGTTCATGCATTAAATTGGAAAGTAACGCTTTTGGGTACGGTTATTACTGTTGACTCGCCTTGGGGGAAGCATGAGCTTACAATTAAAGCGCTCGGTTTTTTTAATATTTACAATGCATTGGCAGTTTTTAGCAGCTTGATGGCATACGGTTATGAGGTAGATAAGGTGGTATCGGTAATGTCGAAACTTCAAGCGGCTCCCGGCCGCATGGAGATTGTGGCTGATCGGCCGTATGTCATTGTTGACTATGCTCACACGCCTGACGCACTTGAAAATGTGCTGATTACGTTAAATGATGTGAAAAAAGGACGAGTGTTGGTCGTTTTTGGCTGTGGTGGAGACAGGGATAAAACAAAACGCCCAATAATGGGGGAAATAGCGGCTCGTTTAGCCGATGTGACGATTGTAACAAGTGACAATCCTCGTACCGAAGATCCACAGCAAATAGTAAGAGACATCGAGCAAGGTATGCGTATTGCAGATAAGACAATGTATGCGATAGTTGACAGAGAAGAAGCGATTGCAAAAGCACTTAGCCTAGCTAGCCAGGACGATATTGTCTTAGTAGCCGGCAAAGGTCATGAAGCCTATCAACAAATCGGCAAAACGCGTTATGAATTTTGTGATCAGGCGGTTATTAAGCGTTTAATCCGAACCGCGACCGTTAGGGAGCGGAGCAGTTCCTGAAAATCTCAGCTTCTTAACGGTCACGGTTTGGATTACATAAAATTAGAGTCCAAACTCAAATATTAAAATAGGGAATGATTTATGCGTCGACAATGGTACCTAGGTTTTGGTGTGGTCTTATTAATCATTTTTTTTACGCTAGTACTTCTCCACGATGCCATTTCTTTCTGCATCGCTTTGATCCCATTAATTATTCTATGGGTATACGATTTAATTCAAAAAAAACACACGATTTTGCGTAATTTTCCTGTACTTGGCCATATCCGCTATCTATTAGAGTTTTTTCGTCCTGAAATTCAGCAATATTTTATCGCAAACGATGAAGAGGAACTTCCTTTTAATCGAGAGGATCGCTCGCTAATTTATGAACGTGCAAAAAATGTACGAGATACCATTCCTTTTGGTACAGAACGAGACATTTTAAAAGTAGGCTATACTTGGGCGCTTCATTCATTAGCACCTAAACACGTGTCGACGGTGGAGCCTCGAATACTTGTTGGCGGCCCTGAGTGTAAAAAACCTTATAGTGCTTCACGGCTTAATATTTCAGCAATGAGTTTTGGCTCTTTATCAGCGAACGCGATTATGGCTTTGAATCGCGGAGCTAAACTGGGAGGTTTTGCTCATAACACCGGTGAAGGGGGCTTAAGTCCTTATCATTTACAAGGCGGCGATATTATTTTTCAGCTGGGTACTGCGTATTTTAGCTGCCGCAATGAACAGGGGAATTTTGATGACCAGGAGTTTGCAAAAGAGGCAAACCGTGATGAAGTGAAAATGATTGAAATAAAATTGTCACAAGGGGCGAAACCGTCGCATGGTGGTATTTTGCCTGCTGCAAAACTTACTAAGGAAATTGCTACTATTCGAAAAGTGGCTATGGGTAAAGACGTGATATCGCCGGCTGCACATTCAGCCTTTGACTCACCAGTTGGCTTGTTACATTTTGTGAGAAAATTACGAGATTTATCGGGAGGGAAACCTGTTGGTTTTAAACTCTGTCTAGGACGTAAAGACGAGTTTTTTGCTATTTGTAAGGCCATGATTAAAACGGCTATTCTCCCTGATTTTATAACCGTCGATGGCGCGGAGGGTGGAACAGGTGCAGCTCCTATAGAATTTACCAATAGCATTGGGGAGCCTCTGGAAGCGGCTTTGGTGTTTGTACATAATGCCCTGGTAGGTATTAATGTCCGAGATAAGATTCGTGTAATTAGTAGTGGTAAAGTAGTCAATGGTTTTGACTTGGTAAGCAATATTGCTTTGGGTGCTGATATGTGTAATTCAGCGAGGGCAATGATGATGGCTATCGGATGCATACAATCTAAACAATGCGATGCCAATACTTGCCCAACAGGTGTTGCTACTCAAAATGCTCGGTTACAGCGAGGTTTGGTTATTGATGAAAAAAAATATCGTGCTGATAATTTTCATAAAAACACCATCAAGAGTTTTTTGGAGTTGGTAGGAGCTATGGGCTTGAACAATCCAAGTGATTTAAAACCGGAGTATTTAATGAGGCGGGTAAGCGCCGAGTGCGTGAAACCTTTTAGTGAAATTTATGATTATCTGAAACCAGGGCAATTACTAAGTATAGATATTCCAGATAATTTAAAAAAATACTGGGAATCAGCCAGTGCAGAAAAATTTTAGGGGGTAGCGAAGCATTCCTGGCTGATATTCATATTACAGAACCTAGGTGTTTACTACGGAATGTGGGTTCCAAACTAACTTCAGAGCGTTTTCTAGGTTAATGGCAGTGGAGCGAAGGAGGCTACGATTCTTGTAAAACCTCACGTTCATCTGCCCAAACATTCGCGTTATAAACACAAAAATCATGGCGTTGTTGATGGGCTTTTCTTAATTTTAAAAAAGCGTCTTTTTTATTCGTTGCTTGTTTTAAAGCGAGTGTTTCCTGTCCAGGGTTATAAAGCGACAATACTTTTTCTTGCCAGGCATTACGAGGTAAAAAATGGATATTATTTTTCATTATTGGTGGATAATTTGGTAAAGGAAGTTGGTAATAATGATGCAGCTTTTGGCTGAGCATCAACATTGCCAGAGTTTTCGCTTCCAAGCTGTGTCCAGCAATATGAGGTGTGCATACACTAGAAAAATCAACAAGTTGATCACTGATCATGGGTTCATTGGAGTACACATCAGTGCAGTAGAATAGCGGCGTTTGTAAGTTAAGAAGCGCTTTTTCTGAAATGATGTCCCCACGGGAAGCATTAATAATCGCTGTGTTTTTTCGGACAAGTGCAAGTTCTGGTTCAGCAATCAAATTTCTACTAGGAAAGGGCAGATTATCATGAAGATTCGCATGAACACAAAGAAGATCGCAATGCATTAATTCTGCTAGTGAACAGCTAGTAAAATTGACTTGCTCAACACTTTTTGGTGGGTCATAACAGACAATATCAAAATGAATCGCTTTTAAATAGTTTGCAACACAGGTACCTACAGCGCCTAAGCCAATAATTCCAGCTTTTTTGCCAGTAAATCCTTTGAATTTTTGAAGAAAAGCAATACAGGCAAGTACATAATCAGCGACTGAATTGGCATTACTGCCTTTTGCATCCAAGAGTTGAATATTTTGATTGCTAAGGTAAGCCTGGTCAACATGGTCAACACCACTGCTTGCTGTAGCAATAATACGCAAGGCGTGATTGTTAAGTAATAATGCTTTATTCACGGCGAGAGTCGAGCGACACAGTAATATTTCTTGTCCTTGTAGTAGATTCGCCACGTTATCCTGTTGATTATATACGGTTAATTCAAAAGGTTGTGGAAAAAAAACGGACAGGCCGAGTAATGAAGAGTCTGCAAGAATTTTCATAAATTAAAAAGTTTGCTTAAAAAAGACAATGACCAACTAATTGGCGGAGATAAGAGCCAGTTTAATACTCCAGTAAACATCAAGGCCAAGAGAATAAAAAAACCAAAAGGTTCAATTTTTTCATACATCATCGCTTGCCTAAGAGGAAGAAGGCTAGAAACGATTCGACTCCCATCAAGAGGTGGGATGGGTAGCATGTTAAGAAAGGCCAGGAGCAAGTTAATAACAACGCCAGCCCTGCCAGCAAGTATGATAAATATAGCAACAATGGAGCTTTGTGGGTCTAAAAATACGCCTATCTTCATACAGCCCGCCCACAAAAAAGCCATTAATAGATTGGACATAGGGCCTGCTGCAGTAGCCAACGCCATATCACGGCGGGGATTTGCAAAATGAGAGGCGTTTATAGGTACAGGTTTTGCCCAACCGAAGACAAAACTGAAATTGCTTAAAACAAGAATAAGAATAGGTACTAAAACCGAACCAATTGGGTCAATATGTTTCATTGGATTAAAGCTCAAACGACCTAATTGTTTTGCGCTTGTATCCCCTAATTGAAAGGCGACCCAGGCATGAGCTGCTTCATGGAGTGTAATTGCTAGAAGGACTGGAAT
>Ga0364915_10304_pt1 | contig 18533 bp, 16 predicted proteins | sample ExccelJu500001D4_3_FD_206958 | JGI IMG/M metagenome (GOLD analysis project Ga0364915, IMG submission 206958) | Enriched cells from Trout Bog Lake Hypolimnion, Wisconsin, USA - BchlTB.June25.5000.01.D4 | ecosystem: Environmental > Aquatic > Freshwater > Lake > Hypolimnion/Profundal zone | place... | reverse complement strand
AAGGTAGGCCCCTTGCTTTACTCCAAGGTGCGTTACATTGTTGCCAAATAAATGCCCTACGGGAATGACTTTGAGGTTTCGATCTCGATCAAGGTCATACGCAAGCCCCGATACGATTCCAACACCCATACCAGTTTCTACATACGTTTTAATTACATCCGCATCAATAGCCTCCAAAACAATATCCGGACTGATATTGCGTTGAGCAAAAGCAGCATCAATCTTGCTGCGTCCTGAAAACGCTTTGTCATAAGTAATGATGGGGTATTTACCAAGCTCCTCAAGGGTGACGCTTGCTTGGTTGAGCAAGGGGTGGCTTAGGGGCACCATCAGGACATGTTGCCATTGGTAGCCTGGCAATGCCAGGACACCAGCAGTATTGGCAATACCTTCGGTCGCGATAGCAATGTCTGCTCGATCATGAATAAGGAGCTCTGCTATTTGACCAGGGTTACCTTGCTGAATGCTCACGCGCACCTTGGGAAAGCGTTTGGTAAATTCCGTTAAGACCTTTGGTAACGCATAGCGAGCTTGTGTGTGGGTGGTGGCAATAACAAAGCTACCTTGATCTTGGCTGGCAAAGTCTTTTCCAACCCGTCTCAAGGTTTCTACCTCATCCAAGATGCGTTCGATTGAAATCAGAATGCGTTTTCCCGGCTCGGTCAGTGACCGTATACGCTTGCCATGGCGGCGGAAGATCTCTACCCCCAGCTCATCTTCTAGCTCAATAATGGCTTTTGAGACTCCGGGCTGGGAAGTGAAGAGGGCTTTAGCTGCCGTGGTGAGGTTGAAGTTTTGTCTTACCGCTTCACGTACAAAGCGAAATTGATGCAGGTTCATATTTAATCCAATCTATATATCCACATGGATATAGAAATTAAATTCTATATGAATTTGAGGTATTAGACCCGTGAAACTCGATTCAGGGCTACGAGTGCAAATAAAAAGTAAAGCAATGGGGGTGTTAGGGCAGTTAAGACAGCGGGCCATGAACCCAGAATGGCAATATTTGAAAAGAGAGAGTTAAAGAGTTGAAAGCTCATACCCAGCATGATTCCGCCAAAGACTTTAATGCCCACGCTACCAGCCCGAACTTTAAGATATGCAAATGGCAATGCTAATGTCAGCATCACGAAAATGGTAAATGGGTAAACCACTTTTTTCCAAAAGGCGATGAGTTGACGATGCGCATCTTGGCGGTTTTCTTCTAAATGTGAAATGAAGCGCCCCAAGCTGATGATCGACATTTTTTCAGGACTTACCAGGAGTACGCTCAAAATCTGCGGCGTGACTTCAGACTCTAGGGTCAGAATAGGGTGAGTGAGTGTTTGGGCTGAGTAGACCGGATTTAATGGATCGGTTTGCTTGGTTTCTTTGAAGCGGGTTTCTGTAACATCATCCAGAATCCATGTCCCGGAGTGATCGAATCGGCCCGATGCGGCAGTGCGGATCGATAGGAGGTGATAGTTCGCATCAAATTCATACATATGAATATTAAAGATCTCATTATCATTCTCAATTTTCCCAACATTGACATAGCGAACGCCTGGGCGGATGGGTCCTGCACCATCCTCATCTCGCAGTCGATCCTTGACCCAAACGCCGGTTTTAAATTCCGCTTCATATGCTGATCCTAGGGCTTTTACCCGAATTTGTTCGGACAGATGGTCTGTATAAGGGCCAACTACTTCACTGATTAGCAGGGTGAGGGCGATCAACGGTATAGAAATTTTTGCCAAGGTGATTACACCTCTTTTGACATCCAATCCAGCGATGCGCAAAATCGTGAATTCTGATTGGCTTGCCAGCATGGCGAAAACATAAATGCTACCAATTAAGCCAGCAATGGGGATGATCTCTGAAATCCGGCTGGGGGCTTTTAGTAAGACATGCAACAGTGCGAGAGCGAGGGTGTACTGACCCTTCACTGAGCCGAGCTCACCTAGGATGTCGAAAAATAAAAAGAGCGCAACTAAAGCAAATAGGATGAAAGTAAATGCCGCATAGATTTGTTTGGCTAAATAGCGCTCAAAAATATAGGGAAATAATAGTTTCATTTGCGAATCCGTCTAGCGGGCAATTGACGCTGCCACCATTTGAGTGATGGATTAATGCGGTTGCGAATTAATACAAACGCTAGAGCAAGTGCCAGAGCATGTATTGGCCAGATACCAACAAAGACCGGAATCTTTCCCTGAGAGACGAGATTTTGGGTGAGATTTAATAAATTGCTGTAGATCAGATAGAGGAGTACCGCGTAAAACATCGCTGTGTAATTCCCTAGCCGTGGGTTGACGTAGGCTAGGGGGATGGCAATCAGCACTAGCCCAAGGGCCATAATGGGCAAGCCAATGCGCCACAGCAGCTCAGCTCGATTAGCATTGTTGACCGATGGGCTAGGGTCGTTAGTTAGTAACTCCGTGACAGTTTTTTCGCGATCTCTTGGGGGCGGTTCAAGAGCCTCTTTGTTGCGGATTTTGGTGGAGTACTCATCAAACTCAAGAATGCGGAAGTCTGGCTGAGTGGGTTGTCCCTCATAGCGCCTGCCGTTGTTTAGTACGATAGATTTTTCACTGTGCTCCGAGTTTTGAATAAAGCCTGTGGCCGCGACCGCAATATTTAAGCGACCATTTTTGGAATCGGCAACAAAGATGTTCTTGACTTCACTCTTGTCTACGTCCAGCTCTTCAATAAAAAAGACGCGGGGTGCTTTTGCGGACTCCTTAAATTGGCCTGCAGTGACCATGGAGACATCGTCGCGCTGTTGAAAACGCTGACTAATAATGGTCGATTCACGATTTGCCCATGGCCAAACAAACAGGGCCAGTAGGGCAATCACCACAATCAGCGGAGTGGAGAACTGCAAAATAGGGCGAATTAAGTTGCTAACGCTGAGGCCGCTGGCAAACCAGACAATCATTTCAGAGTCTTTGTACCAGCGGACTAAGACAATTAGCACTGCCACAAAGAGTGAAACGGTGAGAAGTACTGCGGTATAGCCCAGGGTGGCCAAGGCAATCAGAACAAAAGCATCTCTAGGGTTGACCGTACCGTTGGCGGCAAACCCCAAAATCCGAATGACCAAGGTTGTAATCATGATGGTGATCAAAACCAGAAACACGCCGCCTGTAGTAAAGCTGAGCTCGCGACGAAGGGCTTGGTTAAAAATCATGATGTCTTGCGAATTTCAGTGGGCAGGGTGATTTACGGGAATTTGCAGTTTATTGGTTAGGGAAAGGCAATTGCCCCCATGTCGGAGGATAATGGATAAAAATTCATTTACCCTCTTGAATTGACTTAAATACTGACCTAATCATCATGACTATTCAATTTAGCAGCAAGATTTTCCCCAAAGCCGATCTTTTGAGCCCAAGGGCACTCAAATCCAGCCTTTCTATATTGCTTGCTCAGCCCACCGACTGCCTCGTTTTGGCTTATTCCAAGGCGGATTTAGCTGCGCTTGCAGGTGGCAGGGCCAAGATGGGTTTGTTGGCTGAATTGGATCGTCTATTGGGTGGCTCGGTGACACGCGCTAAACAATTGGGTGATCTAGAGGGTGCGCAGGCATCGGTTTGTATTTTGAGGGCTGAGCAATCCTGGTCGGCTGGTGGCATCAAAGCCAGCCGTATTGCGTTGGTTTCTTTGGGCGAGCTTGGAAAAGCTAACACTTCGCAGCCATTCGATGTTTATGCAAAGATTGCTCGCGCTGCTTTAAAGAGCCTAAGCGGTGGATCCATCAAATCGGCTTTGTGGTATGCCCCAAGCTTTTCAGGGGATGCTCAGTCTGAGCATTTGGCGCAAGAGGTTCGCCTAGCCATTCAATATGCTGGCGACCAAGCTTATCGTTTTGGCGTGCGTCAGCCCGCTATGAAATTTAAAGCTAAAGATCAGGCCGATCCTTTTGAGCGCCTCATTTTTGCGGGCAATGATGTTTGTGCGCGTGATTTAAAGTCTGCCGTAGCAGAGGGAATTGCACTGGTTGAGGGGATGAATTTGGCAAAGGACTTGGGCAATTTGCCTCCCAATATTTGCACCCCCACTTACCTTGGTAAGACTGCCCAGGGCTTGGCCAAGAAGAGCGCTCTTAAAGTAGAGGTCCTGGGGCAAAAACAAATTGAAGCGTTAGGGATGGGCTCATTCCTTTCAGTGGCAAAGGGGTCAGATACGCCGCCACAATTCATTGTGATGCGTCATCAGGGTGGTAAAGCGGGAGAGGCTCCCATTGTGTTGGTGGGCAAGGGGATTACCTTTGATACTGGAGGTATTTCTCTGAAGCCCGGTGAGGCGATGGATGAAATGAAGTACGACATGTGTGGAGCTGCCTCGGTGATCGGAACGCTTTATGCAGTAGCGTTGATGAAGCTGAAAAAAAATGTCATTGGTGTGGTTCCTACTTGTGAAAATATGCCTTCAGGTGGTGCTACTCGTCCGGGCGACATTGTGAAAAGTATGTCTGGACAAACCATTGAAATATTGAATACCGATGCTGAGGGACGACTTATTTTGTGCGACGCATTAACGTATGTTGAGCGCTTTAAACCAAAGGCGGTGATTGATGTAGCCACTCTAACGGGGGCTTGTGTTATTGCCTTGGGGCATATTCATAGTGGATTATTTTCTGATGACGATGCTTTGGCGGATGCCTTAAGTAAAGCAGGTAAGACTTCTTTGGATACGGTTTGGCGTTTGCCTCTCGATGCTGCTTATCATGAGCAGTTGAAATCCAATTTTGCCGATGTTGCTAATATTGGCGGGCGACCTGCCGGCAGCATTACTGCCGCCTGTTTCCTCTCTCGCTTTACTGAGAAGTACAAGTGGGCGCATTTGGATATTGCTGGTACTGCTTGGAAAAGTGGTGCTGCTAAGGGCGCTACTGGTCGCCCAGTGCCGCTGCTGCTAAATTACTTGCTTGAGCAGAAATAAGTAATCAACGGCATGGCTCGCATCGATTTTCATAGCAATGTTGGCAATAAGTTGGAGTACGCTTGCCGTCTCGCTCGCAAGATTTGGAGTGGCACCCAAGAGGGTGAACCGGTGCGAAACATTGTGATGGTTGGCGAAAGAGTTGATTTGCAACAGCTCGATGAATTGCTTTGGGCATTTAGCCCTACCGATTTCTTGCCCCATTGTTTTGCAGGCGACGAGGCTGCCGCAGAGACGCCCATCGTATTGGTCGATGATTTTTCCTCGCCAGCGTTAAATACCCTCCCTCACGCTGATGTCTTGATCCATTTGGGCATGCGCATGCCGCAGGATGTGCCTGCGCTAGTGGCCCGCTTTCCTCGAATTGTAGAAGTGGTTACGGTCGATGAGGGCGAGCGTTTAGCTGGTCGGGAGCGCTATAAGGCCTATCGCGAGTTAGGCCATGAATTACATAATTTTGATCAATCCAAAAGTTAGTCTCTCATCCACATGTTGATTTATCCCCAGTTTGATCCCGTCGCCATTCGCATTGGCTCTTTTGCGATTCATTGGTATGGCGTAATGTATCTTCTCGCTTTTTCGCAGTTCTTATTATTGGGTCGCTTGCGCATTCGTATGCCGCAATACCAAGCATTGGGCTGGAGTTATAAAGATCTTGAGGATCTGCTGTTTGCTGGTGTTCTCGGTGTGGTGCTCGGCGGTCGGCTTGGTTATGTTCTGTTCTATCTTCCCGGCTTTTATTTGTCTCATCCTTTGAGTATTTTTAAAGTTTGGGAGGGTGGCATGTCCTTTCATGGTGGACTATTGGGGGTATTGGTTGCGCTTCTTTGGTTTGCCTACAAGCGGAAGACAACTTTTTTAGTGATTAGTGATTTGGTTGCGCCCCTTGTGCCATTTGGTCTGGCATTTGGTCGATTGGGCAATTTTATTAATGGTGAGTTATGGGGTAGGCCAACGGATTTGCCGTGGGGAATGGTCTTTCCAATGGTCGATGCATTGCCACGCCATCCTTCGCAAATCTATCAATTATTGGGCGAAGGGGTATTGCTCGGCCTAGTTTTGTGGGTGTACGCAAGTAAACCGCGCCGGATTGGCCAGGTTTCAGGCCTCTTTCTGTTGGGGTATGGGGTTTGCCGCTTCTTGGCTGAGTTTGCTCGTGAGCCTGATGCATTCCTGGGGCTGCTGGGCTTAGGTTTATCAATGGGGCAATGGCTTTCGTTACCCATGATTCTGGTTGGTCTAGTGTTGCTCGCCACTTCCAAGCGTACCTTGGTGCAATGAAATTTCGAAAGAGTCTTGTCTAGCGATGCTCAATGACGAAGTGACATTACGAAAATTAGAAATTCTGTGCTCCTTCGTGAGGACTGGGAGCCTGGCAAAAACCGCCGATGAATTGCAACTGAGCTCCGTCAGTATTCATAAGGCATTGCACTCCCTTGAGGATGGTATTGCTTGTCCCTTATTTATTCGAGAGGGTCGACTGTTAAAACCGCTGCCGACTGCGCTCTATCTTGCGGAAAGCGCAACCGATTTATTGGTTGAGGTTGAGAGAATTATCAAGCGCACGCGATCGAAGGCTGGTATTGAAGCTGGTCAAATTCGCCTGGGCTCCATGTATTCTTTAACGGCTAACATTGTTCCAAAGTTGATCATGGGGACAAAAATTCGGCGCCCAGATTTGGATATTGATTTATTTTTGGGGTCGAATGAGGATTTGATGAAGAAGCTGTTTGAGGGCAGTATTGAGGCCATCATGATTGCCACCCCATCTACCGATCTTCCGGATGAGATTCAAGTAGTTCCTTTATTTGAGGATCGCCTATTTTTGGCATCCTCGAAAGGAGAAAAGCCTAAGCATGCGCAAATCGATATGGCCGAGTATCGGGATGAAAAGTTTTTAACTCTGCACGATGGCTTTGCTACCACTTCTGGTTTCTATGAGGTATTTGAGCTAGCAGGCTATCAGCCCAATTTAGTGATGAAGGTAGGCGATATCTTCTCGTTGATGAATATGGTTGCCAGTGGAATGGGGCGATCTATTCTGCCTGGCCGAGTCAAGGCATTAATGGGGGATTCAATCGAATTCACCCCCTTGTTGGGTAAGTATGAAGTGATTCAGCGGATAGCCTTAATCTATCTAACGGTTAATGAATCGAACCCCAACATATTGGCCTTGGCTGCTGAAGCCCGTATGTTGCATCGCAATAATAAGTAATTTCCCTGATTCATCTCTCTAGACTATTAACCAAAAGTTAATGTAAATGAACTCAAGTTAATTGATTTTGGCTTTTTAGACCCTTTAAATTGGGTAAATCGACTAAAGGCCACCCTTCTTGGGCTAGAATTACGGGGTCGTGGTGCTTTATTGCAGTGCAATAAAGTTAAACGGGAAACACAAAACGTGTGCTGCCCCCGCAACGGTAAGTAAATACACCCTCAATACCAAATTGGGAGTGTCAGGAATCTGATTTAGCCACTGTGCGCGTCAATTGCATGGGAAGGCCAGATTCTGAGATTTACTAGCCCGGATACCGGCCAAGACAGGTGGAATTTTGCGGACGGGGAACTTCGCACGCCGATGAAGCGCCCTCGCGCCCAATTGACGCCTATCTCCCTGCTTGCGAAATTCTGTTCGACCCGACTAACGGGGAAGTTAGTCAGGCACCTCGAAAACAGAAAGTCAACAATGAAACAGCAGTTCAGCATCAAAAAGATTAGCGCACTACTTTGCGGCGCAGCTATCATTACGAGCACTCAGGCCTTTGCGCAAAGCTCACAATCAACGGTAATAGTAAGCGGCTCCCGTTTTGAAGAAAATCTCAATGAAGTACCTGCGGATGTCAAAGTAATCACAAGAGATGAAATAGAAAACTCTAGCTCAAATACCATTCCTCAAGTGCTGGCGCAAATTGGAGGGTTAAGGGTGAGCGGCTTAAATTCAAGCTCTCTTAATTTAGATGCCTCTGTTGATATGGGGGGCTATGGTCCAACCGGGAACAGCACAACAACAGTCATGGTTGATGGCATCAAAATTAACCCCATTGATTCGGGCAACATTGACTGGGAGTCCATTCCCATTGACTCCATAGAGCGCATTGAAATTCTTCAGGGCGGTGCATCGGTGCAATATGGCAATGGGGCTGTTGGGGGCGTGATCAATATTATTACCAGTGGCGGCAAGAAAAACATTAATCAAGCATCTACAACATACGGTAGTTGGGGCACGTCAATAAATAATGCTCTTTTTAGGGATACCTTTGAAAAAACGACCTACCAACTTACTGCCAATACATCAAATACTAATGGCTGGAGACCAAATACGGCAGCCAATGCGTACTCTATCGATGGAAAAGTTACACAAGACCTAGGCGGCAAAGATCGCTTATATGTTGATGCTTATTACGGCTACACCAATTCGCAATTAGCGAGCCCAGTAGTGGGACTGGTGGGATCGGGTAACCCATTATCTGTAAGACCTCAAGATGCAGGAAATAACTTAACCACAAATAATTCTGGTTTCCGCCAAGGATTAACCGAAACTCTGAATGAAAACTTTGTGGCCGAGCTTGACACTTCATACAATAATAAAACCTCTTCGTACTACACCCCTCAGGCAGATTATTACGCTTATGTGGACCCAACCAATCAGGGCTACGGAAGTAGTGGCTCGCCAATTTATAACAATTTGCAAGGTTGGCAGCTAGCAATCTCTCCTCGTATAAAAGCAAACTTTGCGGGGTTAGGCACAACGATAATTGGATATGATTTTTCAAAAGCAAATCAAGCGGGCAGTGATAGTTATACCGCATTGTCAGAAGGGATCATCCAGGACAATCAGTATTTAAATAACGGCGGATCATATTATGGAAATCTCACCAGTGATTCGCAAACCGCCACTCAAATTAATAACTCGATCTACCTAATGCAAAAGGTTCCACTAACGGAGATGCTAGAAGCCAGCGGTGGTTTTAGACGTCAGGTGCAACAAGCCTCCACTTCCAGCACCAATATCTCAGCAGCGAATGGAACAGTCAGCAATACTCAGCAATACTCAGCAAATGCGGGAGATATAGCGCTGAATGCAAACTACTTGCCAGGCCAGAGAATTTACATTAAATGGGATCAATCTTTTAGATTCCCGAATGTAGATGAATATTGGGGCCTCCTCTATAACCAAGCAACGCACACTTTAACAACCGTATTTGGCGGAATCTTACAGCCACAGATTACCCAGACTTATGAAATGGGGGGTAATTGGACCATTCTAAATTCGACCGTTACATCATCAATTTTCAAATCCGCCACTCAAAATGAAATAAGCTATAACCCTTCTACCGGCTATAACTACAATTCTATTTATCAAACCAATCGGGCTGGAGTATTGTTTGATGTTGCCTCAAATATTTCCTCATCTCTTAACGTTGGTCTGGGGGGGAAATATCAAAAATCCTATTATGCTGACGGGCCCTTCTCTGGAAATGCAATCCCCATCGTCCCGGACTCCCTACTTAATGCAAGGGCAAATTACTTAATTACATCGAATTGGACATTGGGCGGTGTTGTTAATTACGTCAGCAATCAACATTATGATACCGGCCCAAGCTATTACAGCGCCTCTCCAGTAATGCCTGCTTATGTAGTTGGGGATATTTTTACATCCTACAAGTACCATTCAATAGAAGCTCGACTTACAGTAAAAAATGTGGGGAATGCACAGTATGCAACCTATGGAACTGCGCCAAGCAATGTTTCCAGTCTGTACTCCTACTATCCAAGCGAACCCAGATCGGTATACATGACCGTCAAATACAATTTCAATTAATGAAAAAAATATCCCCTCAGTTGCTTAGATTTCTATCTTCCACTCTGAGGGGTGCGTGCATTTCTTATATATGTTTTATTTTTTACTCTACTGTATTCGCCTCCCCGATCAACGTCACTGACGATCGGGGTGCTGCGCTTCATCTTGCCCACCCTCCCGAGCGCATTATTAGCCTTCTACCGTCGCTAACCGAATCAGTTTGTGCGGTTGGTAAGTGCAATTTATTGGTTGGGGTGGATCGATTTTCCAATTGGCCAAAATCCGTTGATACACTTCCTAAATTGGGCGGCATCGGCGAGGTGAATATTGAGCGTATTGTTCAACTGCAGCCAGATTTGGTTCTGATTGATCAATCCTCCCCTGCAATTTCTCGTCTTCACTCTTTAGGCATCCCAACATTGGCCTTGAGCATCAACACAATGGAGGATGAACATCGCACCCTCAAAACATTGGATGCGATCTTCGCTGCCACCCAAGGCGAAAGAGTATGGCAACAGATACAAGCGCAGATCACTCGTGCTAACAAACAGCTACTACCCACACAAAAAAATATTCGAGTCTATTTTGAAGTCAATGCAGCCCCTTTTGCCGCCGGCCAAAGCTCTTTTATTGGCGAAATTCTGAATCGCTTAGAGCTCATCAACATCATTCCTCAGTCATTGGGGCCATTTCCTAAAATTAACCCTGAATTTGTGGTGCAAGCAAATCCAGAGCTGATATTTCTGAGCGATTCCAATACAGGTCAACTACAACAACGTCCTGGTTGGAACACCATTTCAGCCATTCGAGAGCGCCACCTTTGCGCCTTCACCCCGAATCAAAATGACATCTTGATCCGCCCAGGACCGCGTCTGGGTGAAGCTGCATTGATCATTTCACATTGCGTTCAAGAAAAGATGTCATCATCCCAATAATGCAGCCCACCCATCTCAGACTTCAGATTGCCTGCCTCCTCTTGATCAGCATAGTGCTGCTTGTTGCGGGCGTTCTTTGGGGCAGCATCGGCCTCAATTTACTTGCGGGCGACTTCAACAAAACCATTCTGTTTGATATTCGTTTGCCCAGATCATTGGGAGCCTATTTTGCTGGCGCCCTTTTGGGTTTAGCCGGTGGTATTGCTCAAAGCTTATTTCGGAATCCACTAGCCGATCCTTATCTATTGGGGAGCGCCTCAGGAGCGCTATTGGGAGTTGGCATCATGCTCTGTCTGGCCACATTGAACCTCCCCTGGGTCGGAGCCCTAGGCTTAAATGGTGGCGCCTTTATCGGCGCCTTGCTTGGGGTGCTCGCCGCCCTTATTTTGGCGGGAGGGTATCGCAACTCAATGCGCCTACTGCTATCGGGAGTCGTTATTAGCGTCATCCTAGGCGCCGCGAATTCTTTATTTACATTCGTGCGACCTGACCTATACCAAAGTATTCAAGCTTTTATGTTGGGTAACACCACCTTACTGAGCTGGTCAGCAGTAACCTCTATGGCCATTACGCTCCTAGCCTGTCTAGGAGGTGCAGTCATCTTCGCCCCCACATTAGATGCCTTAGCTCTTGGCGAAAATACTGCTCGCACCTTAGGGCTTCCTCTAGATCAATTGCGCCTGGTATTGATTGGCATCCTTGCGCTTGCAACTGGAAGTGCTGTTGCACAAACTGGTTTAATTGCCTTTATAGGATTAGCAGCACCCCATCTTGTACGTACCTTATCCCAAGGAAAGCAACGTAGCCAATTACTGCTCTCCGCAATCGCGGGCGGCATCCTACTTCTCGCATCCGATCTTTTAGCTCGAACACTATTTGCACCAATCGAGATTCCTGTCGGCATTGTGACTGCTATTCTAGGAGGGGGCTATCTACTGATGCTATTGGGTCGTAATCGCCTCGGGATGCGACCATGAAAACCCATCAGCTGACTGTATACCGTGGGCCTTGCGCCATTCTGAACCACCTGAATTTAGATATTCCCGCTGGAAAGTGGACAAGCATTATTGGCCCTAATGGCGCCGGAAAATCATCCTTACTCCAAGGCTTGGCCCGCTTACTAAAATACACTGGATCAATCACTCTTGATGGTCATGAGCTCACAACGCTAAGCCAAAGAGATTTCGCAAAAAAAGTGGCTTGGTTAGAACAAAGCTCAACAGCCCAAGGGGATTTTGAGAGCTCCCTCAATGCATATGACACGGTAATGCTGGGGAGATTGCCGCACCAAAGCTGGTTACATTTACCAAGCCCCAGCGACCACCAATCGGTTGAGCGGGTAATGCATCAGACTCATATTTGGGCGCTACGCCAACGGTCTATTGCAGAGCTCTCTGGCGGCGAGCGGCAACGCGTGCTTTTGGCCCGCTTACTCGCCGTCGATGCAGAAGTCTTATTAATGGATGAACCCCTGGCAAATCTTGACCCCCCCTCATCAATCTGATTTCTTGGCATGGCAAAGACAGTTGCTAGCCAACAATAAGACGCTAGTAACCGTTCTCCATGAAATTCACATTGCCCTGAGGGCCGATCACCTCATCATGCTCGCCGATGGAAAACTACACTTTCAAGGTTCAAGCTGCGATCCTCAGACGCATCAGGCCTTAATAGCGCTTTTTGATGGACGTATTCGCCTTGAGCGGGCCGGAAATGATTGGGTGGCCCTACCCTGCTAGCCCAGCAATGGAAGATGGGTAGCATGACGGTTTTCCTGAGGCTACAATGCCAATATGACTGAGCTCACCCCTCTCCCCCCAAGCGAGACAACTATGGATATCGATACCTTGAGTGCCGCTATCAAACGCGTGGCTGAAAAAGTTCAGCTCGCGACAGATGCTGTAAAACAATTGAATCAAGATCGCACTCATCTTGAAAACAAAATTGAAGATGCTCAAAAACGAATTCAGCACATTTTGAGCCGCTTGCCAGAACAAAGCGATGGCCGCCAATTAAACTTACTTGGTGAGGCGGTCTCCCCAACCAATCCAGAGGATGACAATGAGCCAACAACGCATTGAAGTAACGCTAGCTGGTCAAAAAATTACCTTAGCGACCAGCACGGAGCACGAACCTCTTCTGCGCGCTGCCTGCGCACTGGTTGACGAGCAAATTAAGATGGCCATTAATGGTGGCAATCGCAGCATTGAGCGAGCCAGCATGATGGCAGCAATCAAGATTGCCGGCGATCTAATCAAGGCTCAATCTACCGAAACTAATACTCCAGCACAAAACACATCTAGCAATCTCAATTCAGAAGAAGTGTCGCGACTTCATGATGAAATTCGCTCTCTTGAAGAGCAGGTGGATGTTTTGATGCAAACCCTTTCCCTGCCTGGTTCGCCAAGGCCAATAGTTCCTTGAACCGATGCGCAAGCATCCGGAACGATCTTTACCTTGTGGGCGTGAGCGTTTCGAACTTTCACAGTAACAGCTTCGCGCTGCGTACTCCCTGAGATTCTTAATGCACCCGAAGCAGAGTAGCCGTTCCACCTTGAACCCTAGGGTTCAGGATGACGGCCTAGCGGCCAAGGCGGGGAATTCATGTTCTTAAGTGATGTTGTATTGCTTTTGCTTTGCGGCAGCGTCGCTGGGTTTTTAGCTGGGCTTCTCGGGATTGGCGGAGGGATGATCCTGGTCCCCTTCATGATTATCGTCTTTAAGCACCTGGGTTTTAACCAAGAGCACATTGTTCACATGGCCATTGCAACAGGAATGGCGACGATTCTCTTTACCACTTCATCTGCAATTTGGGCACACCATAAACACAATTCAATTGATTGGAAGCTGGTTGCCTCACTAAGCCCAGGAATGGTCGTAGGTGGTTTACTGGGTGGAAGCAAAATTTTCGAAGCCATTCACACGTCCTGGCTTTCTCTATTTTTTGCCTTATTTATTGTCTATACATCAGCCCAAATGATTCTCAATAAAAGGCCTTCCCCAGCAAGAAGCTTGCCTGGACCTATTGGATTATTTTTAGCAGGCGGGGCCGCGGGAATCATCGCAAGCTTGGTGGGTGCCGGCGGAGCATTCATCACCGTGCCATTTCTACTCTGGTGCAATGTCAAGCCCCATACTGCGATGGCAAGCTCTTCCGGACTCGGTTTCCCGATTGCAGCATCTGCAACTGTGGGTTATCTGTATGGGAGCTGGGGTATTCCCAATTTACCTGCTGGCGCGCTAGGCTTTGTCTACTTGCCAGCGGTTGCCTGCATCGTAACGGTGAGCATCTTTACCGCACCCCTTGGAGCAAGCATGGCCAGAAAACTTGATGTAGCACAACTCAAGCGTATTTTTGGTGCAATCCTATTTTTGCTTGCAGCCTTCATGTTTAATGAAAGCCGCAAGGCATTCGGCTTTTAATTCGTGTATTGCTGACGCAAGACGTTTTTCTGGACCTTGCCCATTGCGTTACGAGGCAAATCTGCCACAATTTCCAAGCGCTTAGGAATTTTAAAGTTTGCAATCTGGGTCTTAAGCGCGGCAATCATAGCCTGGGAATCCAAGGATGCCCCAGCCTTCGGCACCACTACCGCCATCACCGCCTCACCAAAATCTGGATGAGGAATACCAATCACAGCGCTTTCCGCCACACCGTCCATATCATCAATAAAGCCTTCGATTTCCTTTGGATACACGTTATATCCACCCGAAATAATCAAATCCTTACTGCGCCCCACAATACAAAGATAATCCTTGGGGGCTTTGCCACCGTTAGCATCCCCACCCCAACGACCTACATCGCCCGTCTTAAACCAGCCATCCTTTGTAAACTCTTCAGCAGTTTTTTCGGGCATCCGCCAGTAACCGGCAAAAATATTGGGGCCTTTCACTTGGATATTGCCAATCTCATCAACTCCACAAGGCGTATTGTCGTCATTGACAACCCGCACTTTGACCCCAGGTAAGGGTAAGCCAACAGAACCACCAACCCGATTTCCCTTATAGGGATTGGAGACCAGCATCACCGTCTCACTCATGCCATATCGCTCCAGAATCGGCTGCCCAATGCGCTCTTTAAAGTCATTAAAGGTTTCCGTCAATAATGGTGCTGACCCTGAAACAAACAAACGCATGTTCCGCGCAACCTCTTTTGTAAACGACTTATCAGCCAGAAGCCGCACATAGAATGTTGGCACCCCCATCATGACTGTTGAGTTTGGCATGTGATGAATTAATTGAGCCACATCCAAGCGTGGTAGCCAAATCATTTTGCTGCCATTAATTAAGGCTCCATGCGCAGCAACAAACAAACCATGCACATGGAATATTGGCAAAGCATGCAATAAGACATCGCCTTTTTTCCAGCCCCAGAACTTTTGCAAAACCTGCGCATTACTACCCAAGTTTTTGTGCTTCAACATCGCACCCTTGCTTCGCCCAGTAGTACCAGAGGTATACAAGATCGCTGCGAGATCATCATCCTTGGCTACGACGGTCTTAAATCGATCACCTTGAACGCCGGCTCGCTCCAAAAGAGTTCCTTGACGATCCTCATCCAGAGTGAATACATGTTTAGTGCCAGCCTTGAATGCAACCTTGGAAACCCATGAAAAATTCTTACTACTACAAACAACCACCGCAGGCTCAGCGTTTTCCAAAAAGTATTGAATCTCTGCTGCCTGATATGCCGTATTGAGCGGCAGGTACACATAGCCAGCTCGAATGGTAGCGAGATACAGAAAAAGGGCTTCGGGTGATTTCTCCACTTGCACTGCGATGCGAGAACCCTTTGGTAGTTGAAGGCTTTTTAGCAAATTAGCCATCTTGGCAGTTGCCCGCTCCAAATCACTCCAAGAGTAATACAAACCATCATGCGTCTCGATTGCACATGCAGTTTTATCTTTTGGAAAACCTTTTTCGAGTAAGGAATACAAATTCATAAAAAATCCTTTGGTAAAACTAAATTAACTTGCGGTGATGCCACCCATCACTAACATTGGTAATCCAGTAGCAATTTCTGGAAATACACAAAGTAGCAGGACCGCACAAAACATAATCAGAACAAATGGCAATACCCCATAAATAATTTCGTTCAATGAGATATCGGGAGCAATATTTTTAATCACAAAAATATTTAATCCCACTGGAGGATGAATCAAACCTGTCTCCATGATGATGGTCATTACCACCCCAAACCAAATGAGATCAAACCCAGCCTCCCGCAAAGGCGGCAGAATGATCGGTGCTGTCATCAGAATAATCGAGACTGGTGGCAAGAAAAATCCAAGCACAATCACCATCAACAGAATCGCAAATAGCAGAATCCAACGCGAAGCATGGAGATCCACAATAGCCTGAGCCGCAGATTGACTCAAATGCAAATAACTCATCACATTGGAAAAGAGTAATGACATGCCGATGATGAACATCAGCATCACGGACTCCTTAATGCTGGCATCTAACAAAGGATAAATATCCTTAAAACGCCACATGCGATAAATCACGGCAATCAGAATAAACGCAAATACTGCGCCCAATCCAGCGGTCTCTGCAGGAGTAGCAAAGCCCCCATAAAGTGCGACCATTACACCAATTAATAGAATCAGAAATGGCAGCACCCTTGGAAGGGAACTCATCTTTTGCTGAAGCGTGTACGACTGGCGATTTAGGATTGGTGTTGAAGGGGCACCCTTCTCATAAGCAATGTATGCAGATTGATACTCTTTCTTAAAGCGATAAATGGTATAGACCGAGAACATCCCAACCAGCAAAAGCCCTGGCCCAATTGCCGCCAAAAATAAACGCCCAAGCGACTGCTCTGCTGCCACCGAATACAAAATCATCGTAATCGAAGGTGGCAACAGGATTCCCAAGGTTCCACCAGCTGCAATGATGCCTGCAGCAAAACCAGGGGAGTAGCCGCGGCGGCGCATCTCCGGAATGCCAGCACTGCCAATTGCAGAACAAGTTGCGGGACTCGAACCAGCCATGGCAGCAAATAATGCGCATGCAAATACATTGGCAACACCCAAACCCCCGGGAACCTTGCCAAGCCAAACATGCAAGGCATCGTACAAATCCTTACCAGCCCGAGACCTTCCGATTGCTGCCCCCTTCAAAATGAAAAGAGGAATAGACATCAAGGTAATGCTAGCCATCTCCTCGTATACATTCTGCGCAATCGTATCTAACGATGAAGAAGGCATAAAGAAATACATAAACCCAACAGCCACGGTTCCCAAAGCAAATGCAATAGACATCCCGGAAAACATAAACAATAAAGTAACGACCCCAAATAAGAGGCCAAGAGTCAAGGTGGACATATCTAGTGACTTCCGTGAGTAGCGATAGGCTTTCTAACAACGATTTGCAAGAAAATTTGAATTGCCAGCAACGTTATCCCCGTTGCCATCAGGCCATAAGGAATCCACAATGGTGGCCCCCAGGTGGAATCAGAAACCTCCTGACCAACCCAGGCTTCACTAAACAAATCCCATGTCTTTTTGGCAAAGAAGGCAAAGAATAGAAAGGCCACCACATCGATGACGATCACTCTAACCCTATTCACAGCATGGGGCATCAACCCCTCTAAAGCGGAGATGCCAATGTGGCCACGCTTTTCTTGCACATACGCCGCACAAATAAAGGTGGTTCCAACCAGGCAAAACAGCGATGCTTCATCTTGCCATTCAGTTGGAATATGAAACAGAGCGCGCGCCAATACGCTCCAACTCAAAATTAGGGCAGCTGCCAGCAAGGAAATTGCCCCAAGCACAATAATGAAACGGTTTAGCGCCGACATTGCGCTGTCGGCGCGCCTAAACAAGAGCATCAGCATTTTTAAGACAATGCTTCAGCTGAACGCATCATTGCCGCACAGGTTTCATTCTTATCGGCAAAATCTTTCCAAGCGGATGGCTTGGCAACAGCACGCCATTTATCCACTTGCGGGCCATCCAACTGATAGATTTTGTTACCACCCTTAGCAAAGTAAATAGCAGCATTAATATCGTCCAACTTAGCCGATTCCGTGCCAAACTTTTCCATATCAGCACCAACAGACATGATGATGTCTTGCTGCTCTTTGGTTAGCGTATCAAACACGATCTTGGACATCATTAAAGGCTCCATCATGTACCAGTAAGACTTGCCTTTAGCGCTGGTAAAGTTTTTGGATAATTCTTGGATCTTAAAGGACATCAAGCTGGCCGAAGAGGTGTATACCGCCTCCAACGCGCCAGATTGCATGGCCTGGTAAGTTTCATCTGAGCCGATTGAAGTCATGACAGATCCACCAGCCTCCTTGAGCATTAAATCAAATGCTCGACTTCCACCGCGCACCTTCACACCCTTGATGTCATCAGGCAAGATAATGGGATGATTCGAAGATGTGGCAACTCCGCCAGCCTGCCAGACCCAACTAACCAAGACCACACCCTTTTCCAGCATGATTTTATTGAGAATTTTTCCAACCTCTGCAGTTTTCCAGCGTGCACCCTGCTCATAACTCGTCACCAAGCCAGGCATTAAGCCAATATTCGCTTCAACTACTTCAGTGGCAGCATAAGGAAGTGGATAGAAAGAGAAATCTAATGCCCCTTTGCGCAAAGCACTAAATTGCGCCTTAGTCTTCATTAAGGAATGCTGAGGGTAGATTTCAAACTTCAATGCTCCCTTGGTGCGCTTTTCAACTTCATCTGCAAACTTCTTGCAAAGACGATCACGGAAATCGGTCCCACTAGGGAATTGATGCGAGATTTTTAAAACTCGAGCATTACCTTGCGCCATGGTAGGCAAGTTATAACCGGCAATGGATGTTGCGGCGGCCCCCATCAAAATCTGACGACGTAATTGGCTAATTTCCTTAGTGTCCG
>Ga0364915_10061_pt1 | contig 18934 bp, 18 predicted proteins | sample ExccelJu500001D4_3_FD_206958 | JGI IMG/M metagenome (GOLD analysis project Ga0364915, IMG submission 206958) | Enriched cells from Trout Bog Lake Hypolimnion, Wisconsin, USA - BchlTB.June25.5000.01.D4 | ecosystem: Environmental > Aquatic > Freshwater > Lake > Hypolimnion/Profundal zone | place... | reverse complement strand
ATTAGCGTTTGTACTACAAAGTGGTTAACCTCATCATCATTTTCACCCTTGAGATTATTGAAGTCAGATATTTTATCCAGCATCGCATAATACTCATCTTCACGGTTTTCAAGAATGTACTTACAACGCATAACTGCTAAGCCACGACATATCCCTTCTGGTTCCAGGCGCATCGGAAGATCCTGGATTTCTAAATATTTATTTAGGTTTGATATTAGTCCGCCTTGATCTCTGCGAATTTCAGGCGATTTAGGATGTTGCTCGTTTCGATTTTGCATACATTTATTCTCACGCGAATTATAATCCATAGCTCATAAATACAAGTATAGAGTAACCTACATGAAATTGTATAAATTTTATGCTTTTCTAACAAACTTAACCCCAGTATTTCTGGCAAAACGCATTAATGTAAAATTGCTGCGTAGCACCGCCTCATTCATCGCTTCTTCAGAGGATTTCATGCCGGAAAAAATAGCCTCCAAGGCTTCATCGTTAATTGCCCTGATTTGATTTTGCGGAATCCGATATGGGTTAAGCAGGTGTTCTGATGTGCCTGCTAAATCAAGCTTGGCAAGAGCAAGCGTAGGTGAGCTGGCTGCTTCTATCAAGCTTGCATAATCACCATGTAAGCCCAAAGGAATGTAGCCTGTATTTTGCTGCCAGTCTCGTTGAACCAACGGCTTGGCGAGGAATTCATAAAATCGAGCAATACCTCGTAAACGCGTGACTGATTGTCCAGCTACCGTCCAAAGAGCCGCGCCTCCAATCACATTATTATGGCGAATGCTGCTGACGGAGACGTCCAGCGGCATTGCTGCTACACCAAGACGAAATTTGACCGCCGACAACAAACTGTTGTAATCCCCTGATGATTGACTAAACATCGCACAACGTGCACTAGTAAATAAAATAGTGGCATCACTGGCGCGTCCACCGTATTCAAAATAATGCTTAGATTGCCATGTTCGAAGACGCTCAAGGTGATGAACAATGGCCTGATTATTGTAAATTGCTTTGCTATGGCTATCATCAATCATAGATAAACCATGCAGGGCAGAAAAAGACTCTATTTGAATCCAGGCGGGATAGGCTGTCGTATAGGCACAAGATAAACCTGCTTTTATTAAACGTTGCGCCACCTGTTGCATCTGCTGCCAAGTCTTTGGAAAATTCGATTCGGTAACCCCTACTTTAGCCAGAGCATCAGCGTTATAAAAAATCACTGGAACTGAGGTATTAAACGGCATTGCCTGCAAGCGTCCCGATTTACTGTAAAACGCTCGAACAGCGGGTAAAAAACTAGCCCGTGGTAGTGCAATACCCTGCTCGAGCATCAACTCATCAAGTGGTTTAATTATCCCTTTCGGCGAGAGCATGACGGCCGTACCCACCTCAAACACTTGTATAATCGCCGGTGCTTGCTTTGCACGAAAAGCGGCGGCAAAACTGCTTAAGGTCTCTGTGTATTCGCCTTTGTAAACAGGCTTTATTCGGTATTCTGACTGGCTTTTATTAAAGGCATCAACTAGCTGTTTTACTTCGCCCCCCAAATCTCCTGCAAACGAATGCCACATCACAATATCAACTGGCATTGCAAACAACGTTTTTGTAAACAAAATACTAGTAAACAAAAAGACTATAAAATCGCTGCCGCGACATTGACTTCTACTCTGCCTCGCCATTAAGTTAAGAAATTTATGCCGTCTTTGCGAGCACAGCGAAGCAATCCAGTGCTGTACTCCGAACCTCTGGATTGCTTCGCTGTGCTCGCAAAGACGCCTTAACTTAATGGCAGTGGGATGTCGGTGTTGTGTTGCTGGAAAACGCATCATGGTAACAAATCAGGGTAATCGCTAAATACCGCGTCCACTCCCCATTCAAGCAGTTTTCTCGCTTGGCGTTTGCTATTTACTGTATAAGCGAAAAGCTTGTATCCCTCTGCTTTAATTGCCTGCACACGCTCGCTAGTCAGTTCACGCTTATTCAAATGCAGAGAGTAACATTGCAACTCTGAAGCAGTCGTTGACCAATGCCCATCCCAACTGTCCAGAAGCAATCCTAAAGGCATTTCAGGAACCAAATCGCGGCACAAATACAAGGCCTCTTTATCAAAGCTTGATACAAGCGGCAAAGGTTTTGATTGCGGCCAATAACGGTTTAAATGGCTCATTACTGTAACTGCGGTTTGTTTTGCAGTGTTACGATAGGGTTTAATTTCGATATTTGCACTAATATCAGCAAACGTTAACCATTTTAACACGTCTCGAAACAGAGGGATTTTTTCACCTTGGTATTCCTTGGAAAACCATCTCCCAGCATCTAGTGAACACAGGTACTCTGCATCCACCAAACCAATTTCCCCTTTTCCGTTTGTTGTTCTTTTTAATGAGTCGTCATGAAAAACAAAGGCTTCACCATCAGCACTTAACATCACGTCAAACTCAATGAAGCTACAACCCATAACTAACGCTTTATTAAATGCTGCAATGGTATTTTCGGGAGCATAGGCCGAGGCTCCCCGGTGACCAATCACGCCATTATTTATTTGTGCCACTGCTGCTCCCGTTGTTAGTGGAGGAAGGAATTAATAGCTTGGTGTTTAGACAGATCCATAGTTAATTGAGCATTTGAGATCACGTGGCGGTATTATCCTACAAAACGTTCATTGTATCCTTTCGATCTCGCCGGGTAAACACGTCCTCCGACGTTCCTCCCCCACGATTTATTAAAATTGAGACTTACGACCTCGATTCAACGTTATATCACTCGTTGATGTGGTATCATTTCCTTGGACAGAGGAAGGAGTCTTTTTTCCTTTCTTTGTCCAAAGTCCACTGTTGTTGCCAGCGACTTTTGACTTAGTCGGGCTTGGGATATTTTTATCAATAGGACTTGTTGCAGGCTCTTCAGATGAACTGCTACTTCCGTATACTCCTCCCATCTTTCGGCTACTTCCAGCAATTAATGGTTCAAAGGGCTGGTTGCCGCTAACTACTTTAATTGCTGTAAGCAATCGCTGCTCGTCAGAGGGGTAAAAATAATTGAGTATTCGACGCCAAAAACCCTGTTGTCGTTTTGCAGCCTTAGTAAATGCGTCTTGTAAGAGTACAGAATCACAAAACTTAACGTTTTGTTCTCCACTCAGAATGATAATAGGCCTTTCAACATGATAATCGCAGCGCAAAACACATTGCATAAGCAACGCGGTCAGTAAATCACCAGGGGCGTTATTGTTTATAGAGATAGCCTTTAATGATTGAATGGAACCGCTGATGAGCATTTCAGAATAATTTTCGAACGATATGCAAGAATCATCATCTTTGAAAGTATTTACTTTTTGTTTTAAATCTTTTAAGTTTTTACAATGATTATCGTCCCGTGTTTTTTGCAAACCAGGGAGCCCCGTTCGTGGTGCTTTGCCTTTTTCCGTAGCCAACCAAAAAAATCCATCGATGCCAGAGGTTCTTACATCGGCCGCCCAGAGGTATTTTTCTCCATGAAGGTGCATTTCTTTTACATCATGCAAAAAACCAACTGATACGTATTTTTTTGTTACTCTTTCTTTCTTGGTTCCCCTAAAGCTAGGAGTAGCAACAGATTTTGGAATGAGACTATAAGAGCATTTTTTTTGAAATACCGTATTTTTTGGTTTACCCCTATCCTCTTGTTTTGAAACCTTTTGAGAGGGTTCTAAATCATTAGGTGTTTTAATCGCCTTTTGTTCTTTCAGCGGGATATACTCACGTTCTTCGTGAACCGTCGTAGCCTTGGTCTTGAGATCGACCTTCACTTTATGCTGTTTTGCCAAGTGCCCTTTTTTTAGGGGTCTTGTATAGTTTGAATTAACCAATTGTTCCATTTCAAAACGAATAGATGCAGCGGTAGGCGAGCCATTAATAACTCGTAATGCACCATCCCCTGAGCGCAGCATTGCTAAAATTTTTTGTTGATCATCCTGAATATTCGGTGATTGTGCATGAAAGAAAAAAGGCTCCACAACATTATTTAGAGTGTTGCAAGTATTTTTGATGCCTTCTTTATCGACCCGACTCGCTGTTTTAAATAATGTATCATCACGCGATTTACAACCCAAAACAATCGAATTATTACCAGAATAAATAAGTTTTCTATTCTTTCTATTTAATTGCAGGTATAAATTGGTTTCTTCATGGATTCCATGAACAGGTTGTGTTTCATATTGTGTGCGTAACATGTCGCCGGTGGCAATAATACAGCGTTGAGCATAGAGCAATAACTTTTGTAAATCGCGATTGTTTGCAATTTTTGACCGTTTATTTAAGGTATGAATCAGACCACTCTTAACCCTTTTTTCAGGGTAACAACGAAGTATATCAAGTTCATGCGTTATAGATAAAATCATACTCACGGCTTTATCTTTATTATTGTCTCTAGGGGCATACACTTTTTCAAGTAAGTCTGCATAATGATTAATTTCGTGCTCATCCTCAAAAGGCGTTTTGTCTACTTTCGTATCGAAATACTCTTTAAAATTCTTTACAGCATTTTTTCGTGCGTTATTAGCGATCGCTGGATATGAAAAAAAACCCACTTCATTTTTTCTACCTGAAGTGTAGAACAATTTCATAAAGAGAATTTTTTTAATTTCGTTCTCATTGATTTCTTCAAGCAATGTTTGAGTGTCGGTGTTACCATTGTACTTGAGGTATTCAAGCACGGGTTTTAAATAATGAAGTGAACGCAAAATATTTGCTATATTGTGATTAGGTCTATGAATTATCGTACCGTCACTGCACTTGTAGGTGAAATTCGCTGCGATCAATTTACCCCTAAAGTCAGTATAGGGCTTGTTGTATACTTTTTCTCCAATGTGAACGGCTGCATCAATCAGTTCTTCACTCCGAATAAAAGTTCTTGCCGTTTCAAATCCCATAATAAAACCCCAAATTATTCTTGACCATAATTTTTTCATAGAATACACTTATTATACACCTGTCTAGGGGTTATTGAAATATGAATCGTTTTAAGAGAGCTATCAACGCGTTAAATAAACAAGAAAATCCATCTATAACTCTTAATGAATTATTTCAACAGGCTATCAATGTATACCTGGGGAAAAAATATGATCCAACATCTTATACAGGTAAGAGAAAGTCGAACATTGAAGCCATTAAAAAAATAGTTGAAAACTGTGATCTAACAAAACAAGAAAGCACTGAATACAAACTGCAAAGTCTCAGTAAACTTGCAGAGGATTTATCAGTGTATTTCTGTAGAAAGAACTATGAAAGAGGTGTAACCGGGCGTAGTTACCTTGAAGATTGTGTTTATGCCGCGTTAACTGTGTATCAAGAAAAACTTTTTGCTGATGAAAATAATCGGGACAATAGTGAGTTACGTGAAAACACATTAAAAAAAGCATTGTTGAGTCTGGAATCCAGAGGGTTTATTAAACAAAAAGCAGACAATGAAAAGACAAAAAAAATAAATTATAATACGCTTTATGACTACGGTAAAATTAACATTGAAGAGCTGAATAATGAGTACACCCTGGAAGTCCATGGAACGCAGTCCATAAAATCTGTTAAAAATGAAATCAATAAAGTATTAAAAAAAGGCCTTCGAGATCTCGACCTTTATGCAAGAACTTCAACAACACAATTTACCTACCATTTGAAAGATATGATTGAATATGCCATTCGGGCGTATGAAGGGATTAAAGATAATAAAAAAACAGACCCACTTAGAACAACGCAAATTAATGAACTTAGAGAGTTGCTTACAGAAAATATAAAAGATACAGATTTGGTTGCTAACGTCCAGGCTTTTTTTAAAAAAAATAATATTTCCACATTCTCTGGCAGCCGTCTACGTCAATTAGTTTTCAATGCGATGAATCAATTTAGTAACGACACTCAACCCCATGTAACAGAAAAGATAATCCAATCAAGCACCAGAACTATACAGACCAAAACCTGGGTCAATGAAAAAAAAGCAAAACAAGAAAAAAGAAAAATTGTCCTGGCCATTCATGGGCTTCAAGATAGTGTGGATACGTTCAACGGCTTGGCCGTGCAATACGTAGACGCTGGCTATGAAGTAATTTCTTATGATCAACATGGTCATGGATTTGATGAGAAGCGCAACAAAACAAGCTTAAATCTTAACCAAATGCGCGCTGATTTTTATAAAATGCTAGATAATTACGCACAAGATCCAAGCGTAGAGGAAATCATTTTGGTAGGCCATAGCTTGGGTGCAGCCATCATTAGTAACTCGTTAGATGTGATACAAGTTGAAAACAACAAAGCTTATTCTAAAATTAAAAATATTGAATTACTTGCACCTGCTGCATTGAAAAACCCCAGACTGCAAATAATTAACAGCTTGATTTACCTTGGTTCAGGGGATAGAACAAATCCTGAAGAATATGCGAGAACCAGAGGAACCGTGAGACTCGGAGGACCCAAACCACCCATAAGCCTTTTTTCTGACTTCATAGCTTTTGTTGCGGATAGTTTTACGAGCTTAAGACGTGCTGTAAGTAAAAAATATAATTTTCAACTGAAGATACATGCTGGAGAAGAAGATCATCTCGTACCTATTTCTAATTTTGTGGATTTGAAAAAACAGTCTGAAACCATCAATAAAGAAGATACCAATGCTTACAGTGAGGACAAAAAGAATCGGCCTGAAATTGTTTTCTATGCAAAGGGCAGGCATTTCTTTCATACTCACACCGGTTATAGCGAGGCGCCCGTTTTAAAGCAAGAAGGTGATTCTCATGCTCTACATCGACCGAAAAAGCAATAGCGACAATCTAGTAGCTTCAGGTAGAATGAGCATAAAAATTATGGAGACTGGACACGATGGGGTTTATTGAGAAAAGCACGCAAAAAGCAGCGCTCGCGACACAAGAGGATTTTCTTGACTACGCAATAAAGCATGGGTTTGGCGATCTCCATTTTAAGGTAGACCCTGCGACAGGAATGAAGGCTATTATTGCTATTCACAACACAAAACTTGGTCCGGCACTGGGTGGGTGTCGTTTTATTGAATACCCTGATACCGCAAGTGCGATAGAAGACGCCATGCGTTTGGCTCAAGGCATGAGCTTTAAAGCGGCCTCCGTAAATCTACCGCTAGGCGGCGGAAAATCGGTAATTATTAAACCCAAAACCCCCTTCAACCGAGAAGCCTACTTTCATGCGTTTGGCCAATTTATTGAAGAATTGAACGGGCGCTACATTACGGCGCTTGATAGCGGTACGCTATTAAGAGACATGGATATTATTGCCGAACATACCCGGTATGTCGCCAGTTTAACAACTCACAACGGTGATCCATCCCCTTACACCGCCCAAGGTATTTATAGAGGAATTCAAGCCGCTGTCGAATTTAAACTAGGAAAAGACAATTTACGTGGTTTACATATTGCAATTCAAGGCTTGGGACATGTCGGTTATGCGCTTGCTGCTCATCTGCATAAAGCGGGTGCAAGATTGACCGTTGCTGATATCAATGGCGAGCTAGTTACTAATGCTGTCAACGAGTTTGGCGCGTCGATTGCCCCATCCGAACTGATTCATAAAATACCTTGTGATGTCTTCGCGCCCTGCGCTTTAGGCGCTATTATCAATGATGCCAGCATTAAACACTTCCAAACGTCTATCATTGCAGGTGCGGCTAACAACCAGTTGGCTCATCGTTATCATGGCCAGTTACTGCACGAGAAAGGCATTCTTTATGCTGCTGATTACATCATCAATGCCGGTGGTTTAATTTACGCGGCCAGCAAATATTTGAATACTCCTAACGCAGATGTAATGAAACAGATAGATGGCATAGGAACATCGCTTACCGAAATTTTTGTGCGTTCACAACGAGAAAATCGCCCAGCGAGTGATATTGCTGACACACTAGCTCAGGAAAAATTAGCCTAAATGAAACATCTCAACCTTACTTCACAGCTTTATGATTACATGCTGGATATATCGCTTCGTGAACATCCCGTGCTGCGTGCTCTACGGGATGACACAGCAAGCATGGCGCTTGCTGCCATGCAGGTAGCGCCTGAACAAGCTCAATTTCTGCAGTTTCTTATTAAATTAATTAATGCGCAAACGGTGTTGGAGCTAGGTACTTTCACTGGATACAGTGCGCTTGCAATGGCATTGGCGCTCCCAGAAAACGGGGAATTAATTACTTGCGACATCAGTGCCGAATGGACTCAGAAAGCCCATTCATTCTGGAAAATGGCGGGCCAAGAGAATAAAATCCAACTGCGTTTAGCGCCTGCTCTAAAATCCATGAACGCCTTGCTAAACGAGGGGTATCGCCAACAAGTTGATTTTATTTTTATTGATGCAGATAAAACCAATTACATTCATTATTACGAATTAGCCTTGCAGCTGATAAAGCCACAAGGCCTAATTGCCATAGACAATATTTTTTGGGATGGTAAAGTAATTGATGAATTGGAAACTGGCGCTCAAACACGTGAAATACGGCGTTTAAATGATTTTATTAAACAAGACGAACGTGTGGATACCAGTTTATTAGCCATTGCAGACGGTTTGTTTTTAATCAAACCTCGATAGCCTCGAAAACAGTCGATGCGCTTGATGAGATTTTCAGGATTATCCTAGAAAAAACTGTTGCAGCTGTAGCGAACGTTTTCTGGACTCATATAAACGCTCGCAAAGACGGGCATTTGCTACATTACAACCCAAGCTGGGCCTGAAGTTCGTTAAGCGGGTTAATGCTTTTTCTAGGATTATTTACAAGGAGTTAAAAATGAGTTTACACCATGATAATCCCTGCGGGCTCAACGGCTTTGCTTTTCTTGAGTTTTCAGGCCCTGAACAATCTGCTCTGCACCAACAATTTTTAGAAATGGGGTTTTGCGCCGCGGCCGCCCATAAAAATCAGGATATCACTCACTATCAGCAAGGTGAAATTCAATTTATCGTGAACGCTTCCCGCGATTCTCAGGCACACAAACACGCCTCTACTCACGGTGCTGGAGCTTGTGCCATGGGCTTTCGTGTACAGAATGCAAACAAGGCCTACTCTTATGCGGTCAAACACGGCGCAACAGCGTTTCAGGACTGTAAGCATGCCGACCATGGTTTACCTGCTATTGAGGCCATTGGCGGCAGTGTCATTTATTTTGTTGATGATAAAAATCAGCCTTTTATGAATCAATGGCAACCCATGAGCGCCAAGACATCCAATGGCTGCGACTTAACCTTCATTGATCACCTGACTCATAACGTATATCGCGGCAATATGGATAAATGGGCTCAATTTTATGAATCCATTTTCAACTTCAGGGAAATTCGTTTTTTTAATATTGTAGGCAAAATGACGGGACTTATCAGCCGTGCCTTGGCAAGCCCTTGTGACAAAATCAAAATTCCATTAAATGAATCAAAAGATGATCATTCTCAAATTGAAGAATTTTTGCATGAATACCATGGGGAAGGTATTCAACACATCGCCTTGAGCACTGATAATATCTACCATTCCGTTCATACATTAAGAGAGCATGGCGTCACATTCCTTGATGTACCGGATACTTACTATGAAATGATTGATTCGCGCGTTCCCTGGCATGAAGAGCCAATGGATAAGTTGATGCAGGAACGCATTCTTATCGATGGGGAAAAAGACCCCGAAGCCGGCTTATTATTACAGCTTTTTACTGAGAACGTGTTTGGACCCGTCTTTTTTGAAATTATCCAACGTCGTGGTAATCAAGGATTTGGCGAGGGTAATTTTCAGGCGCTTTTTGAAGCAATAGAACGCGATCAAATCCGACGAGGGACATTATGAAATTAGCCAGTTTGAAATCAGTATCCAGCCGAGATGGTGAACTGTGCGTTGTCAACCAAACGCTTACTCATGTCATGCCTGTTGGCCACATTGCTAAAACCTTGCAACAGGCCTTGGAGAATTGGCCAAGCCTTGAAGGCCATCTACAAGAAATCTATGGGGCGCTCGAAAACAACTCACTTAAGAATGCCATCCCTTTTGTTGCTAAGGACATGCACGCCCCTCTGCCGCGTGCGTATCAATGGGCAGATGGCAGTGCCTATGTCAATCACGTCGAATTGGTCCGTAAAGCGCGGGGGGCTGAAATGCCCGCTGATTTCTGGACTATACCCCTCATTTATCAAGGTGGTTCGGATAGTTTTATAGCACCCACAGACCCCATCCAGGTAGCGGATGAATCTTACGGCATCGATTTTGAAGCTGAAATCGCAGTGATTACGGATGATGTCCCTATGGGGGTCAGTGTAGAGAATGCAGCAAGGCATATTAAGCTTGTCATGTTGGTTAATGACGTCTCTTTACGCAATTTAATACCGGCTGAAATAAACAAAGGATTTGGTTTTTTTCAATCAAAGCCTTCGAGTAGTTTTTCACCAATTGCGCTTAGTCCTGATGAACTTGGCTCCAATTGGGATGGTCAGCGCGTTAATCTACCCTTACTTAGCCATGTTAATGGTAAATTGTTTGGCCAACCCAATGCAGGCATCGACATGACCTTCTCGTTTCCAGAGTTAATAGCTCATGCAGCCAAAACAAGGCCTCTGTCAGCCGGTACTATTATTGGCTCAGGAACGGTTTCCAACTGTGATCGCAGCAAAGGTTCCTCATGCATCGTTGAAAAACGCATGCTGGAAATACTGGACAAAGGTGAGGCCAAAACACCCTACCTGCAGTTTGGCGATACCATTCGAATAGAAATGCTTAACGACAAGGGTAGCTCGTTATTTGGTGCTATTGAGCAATTCATTACTCAATACAAAGGCCCGCAATGAAACTCTATGATTATTACCGCTCAACAGCGAGTTACAGGGTTCGGATTGCGCTTAATATTAAAAAAAGCTGTTACGAGACGCTTGCAATCCATTTAACAAATCATGGCGGAGAACATCATCGCTCAGATTATTTACAATTAAACCCGCAAGGTCTGGTTCCAACACTGGTTGAAAACGGTCATATCATTAACCAATCGCTGGCTATTATCGATTATTTAAACGAACTAATCCCAACACCAGCCTTGTTACCAGCAACGCCTTATGCCCGCGCTCAGGTTCGATGCCTGGCATTAATTATTGCCTGCGACATACATCCTCTTAACAACCTGCGTGTGCTTAATCGTCTGCGTAGTCAATTTAATGCCAATGAAGACCAGGTGATGAGCTGGTATCATCAGTGGCTTAAAGAAGGCTTTGATGCTTTTGAACGTCATTTGCAAGGTATGCCTCGTAAGGCTCCGGTCTGTTATGGAAGCGAAATTAGCCTGGCTGATATTTGCTTGATCCCCCAGGTGTACAATGCCATACGTTTTAAGTTTGATATGACAGCTTACCCTCTTATTAACGAAATCAACGAGCACTGCCACACCCTGCCTTCATTTAAAAATGCTGCGCCTAGGGAGGAAGCGGCGACGTTTTAGAGTGGGTGCTTAATTATCCTAGAAAAGCTCCTCTTCTAAATAACTTGCCTGTGTTACTATATTTAACCTAGACGTAGCGAGAGGGTTTAATGTGCTGAAGCTTAATTGGTGTTCTTACTAAAGCGTTCCACTAAAACCAAGCTTTTTTTATCGCAGCGGTTTCAACCGTTCCATCCTTACCTCGTTGCAAAATCGTCCATGGCATTTTGCAACGTTGAATGTAACCGAATAATACGCTTTGATTGTCGCATTGATAATGAATGGGTAAATTATCAAAAACTTTACCCTCATCAATGGCCTGGCATTGTTCGCCGGATAATAATTTTACCGCCCAAGGATACGCTTTTGAGACATCAAGGGGTGTATGTCCGGCATTATCAACTGCTTCTGTCAATTCAATCTGAACCGTGTCCCCTACCCAGGGTGATTGTGGGCAAAGGGTCTCTTTGTGAGAACCGTATTGCTTAACAAAGCAAGGATCATAGATTTTATTCTTGACGCTACAACGCCAGGCATCTTCACGCGCGATCTTCTGTGACTGTTGCGAACAATGACCCGCGTGTTTTTCTTTGATAATCAAGGGCACGGAAGGATTTACTTCACCAAAGGGACGATAAAGTTTTAATTCCGTATCAGCGGCATACAAAGAAAGAGACCCAAAGAATGTAAAAATCGTTAGTACAGTCGAACGCATAGAGGTTCCCCCTGAGATTTTATTTAGTGTATTATTAGCGCCTACTAATCCAAGACCCTATTTGAACATCGGAGTACATAATGACAGAAGTCTACACAGTAAAACAATGCCTGAATGGCGAAGCAGGCATCGATCAAAGCGTTATTGTCCGAGGCTGGATAAAAACAAGACGAGATTCAAAAGCCGGATTTTCTTTTCTTGCCTTGCACGATGGCTCCTGCTTTGCTCCTATTCAATTAGTTGTCCCAGCACAATTACCGAATTATCAGGATGACGTTCTAAAATTAACAGCGGGTTGCTCAATCACTGCAAAAGGAAAATTAATTGCCTCACTGGGGCAAGGACAAGCCTATGAAATACAGGTAGAAACTATTGAGGCAGTGGGCTGGGTAGAAAACCCTGAAACTTACCCAATTCAAGCCAAAAGGCACAGTCTTGAATTCTTACGTGATGTGGCTCACTTGCGTCCAAGAACGAATATTATTAGCGCTATAACGCGTGTTCGACACTGCCTGGCACAAGCAATTCACCGCTTCTTCCATGAACGTGGTTATTTATGGATTCATACGCCAATCATCACCGCCAGTGATTGTGAAGGTGCAGGCGAGATGTTTCGTGTCAGTACGCTGGACTTGTTAAATTTACCCAAAACCCAACAAGGTACCCTTGATTTCTCAAAAGATTTTTTTGGACGAGAAACTTTTTTAACCGTGTCGGGTCAATTAAATGTCGAAGCCTATTGTTTGGCCATGTCAAAAGTATATACCTTTGGTCCAACCTTTCGCGCTGAAAATTCAAATACAAGCCGACATTTGGCGGAGTTTTGGATGGTGGAGCCTGAGCTTGCTTTTGCAAACTTGACGGATATGTGCTCCCTGAGCCAGGAAATGCTCCACTATTTATGCAAGGTTGTCCTTGATGAGCGCGAAGATGACATGAGTTTTTTCAATCAGTTTGTATCGCCTGGTTGTGTAGAACGCATAGAGCATATTGTCGCGTCTGAATTCGAAATCATGTCCTATAGCCATGCCATCACTGCCCTTCTGAAGGCTGAAAAAACATTTGAATACCCCGTGAGTTGGGGGCTTGATTTGCAATCAGAGCACGAGCGTTTTCTGGCGGAAGAGCTTTGTAAAAAGCCTGTAATCATCACCGATTACCCAAAAGATATCAAAGGATTTTATATGCGCCTTAATGACGATGGCCAAACTGTTGCGGCCATGGACGTGCTTGCGCCCGGGATAGGTGAAATTATAGGCGGCAGTGCGCGTGAAGACCGGCTAGAAATACTCGATGCGCGAATGGACGATTGCAATTTAAATAAGGAACATTACCAGTGGTACAGGGATTTACGCCGCTACGGTTCCGTCCCCCATGCAGGCTTTGGATTAGGTTTCGAGCGCCTGGTAAGCTACGTGACAGGCGTGAGTAATGTACGGGATGTAATTCCTTTTCCACGTACGCCAGGCCATGCTGACTATTGATTTAGCCTAAGGCAGTTGAATTGTAGCGAGAGCCATGAATGTGCTGACTCTTCACGCTTTTTTGCTGATTTTTTATTGAATACGTACCACCCATACGGTGAGATAAAAAAGAGTGAAAAAAGCCTTAAGATTCAGTGCAGTAAGCCCTCGTAGTAGGTTGCAATTGCTTTTAGGATAATACACCATCTTGTATAGTAAACGTCCTATCCATGCGCGCGGCCAACTGCTGATCGTGTGTAACAATAATGAGCGCGGTATTGAACTGTTTATTCAAATCAAGCATTAATTCAAATACCTTTGCAGCCGTTGCATTATCCAGATTACCCGTTGGCTCATCAGCCAGTACACAAAGCGGTTGATGAACCAACGCACGCGCGATGGCCACCCTCTGCCTCTCACCACCAGACAACTGCGAAGGTTTGTGTGTAGCTCTGTTGCTAAGGCCTACCTTCTCCAAAATACTCATTGACAAGTTTTCAGCACTAGCAGTTGACGTTTGTCTCAATAGCAATGGCATGGCAACATTTTCCATAGCACTGAATTCTGGGAGTAAGTGATGAAATTGGTAAATAAACCCCAAGTTCTGATTACGTAGCTTGCAACGCTTTTTTTCGTTAAGCGTTTGCCAATCAACACCTTGGATGCTTATCTGTCCTTCAGTGGGTTTGTCCAGCCCTCCTAAAAGATGCAGCAGCGTACTTTTTCCAGACCCCGAAGGGCCAACAATAGCAATAAGATCACCACGGTTTATAGTAAAATTAATGCCTTTCAAAACTTCCACGGCAGAATTACCATCGGTGTAGGTTTTACTGATATTCAAGCAATTAAAAATGACATTACTCATAGTGCAGCGCCTCCGCAATGACAGTTCGTGAGGCGCGAAAGGCTGGATAAATCGTTGCCGCAAAGCTCATTAATATTGCCAAAGAACACACCTCTACCAAATCACGTAGCATTATTTTTGAAGGCAGAAAGTCAACAAAATAAATGCTAGACGATAACACTTTAATATGTAAAAACGATTGCAACCAATTAACCAGTTGTGTTGCATTACTTGCCAAAAGCAAACCACCAACCAAGCCCAATAAGGTTCCAACAGCGCCCACTAACATACCTTGCACTATAAAAATCCAAAGTATCGTCCCAGGCGTTGCACCTATTGTGCGCAAAATTGCAATTTCAGATTGCTTGTCATTAACCACCATCACCAGTGAAGAAACTAGATTAAATGCGGCAACAGCAATGATAAGCATCAAAATAAGGAACATCATCGTTTTTTCCATTTTAACTGCCTGGAAAAACGCCCCAAACTCATCGGTCCAGTTACCAACCTGATAGTTTTCACCCAATTTACTGGCAAGTTTTTCTGACATTTCCGGAGCCTGATAAATATTAGCTATCTTCATCTTCAAACCACTAACCTCATCGCCTAATTGAAATAATTTCTGTGCATCATTCAAATCAATAAACGCAAGTTTTGTATCAAAATTAAATCCAGGCCCTGCTGAAAAAATGCCTGCCACTGTAAAGCGTTTGAAACGTGGAATCATACCTGCTGGTGTTACCGAAGCTACCGGAATCATGATGGTTACCTTATCACCCAGCATGACACCAAGGTTATTAGCAAGGCCTCGACCTAAGATAATGCCAAAATGGCTAAGGTTTGCTATATTTCCAAGTAGTAATTTTTCCTGCAAATGCGTCACCAGCGCTTCTTTTTCAGGTAAAACACCAGTTAATACAATCGGCAACACTTGACCCTCGTGCGTCAAAAGGCCTTGTCCGCCGACAAAAGGCGCCACGGCCTTTACGCCGGGGAAGGTTGCAAGGCTCTCTTCAAGAGCCTGCCAATTGCTTAATTTACCGTCACTCGAGCTGACCGTTATTTCAGGCGCCATGCCAAAGAACCGTTTATGGATTTCCTCATCAAACCCATTCATGACAGAGAGCACTGTAATGAGCACCATCACACCTAAGCCTATCCCGAGCATAGAACTCAGTGAAATAAACGAAACAAAATGATTTTTCTTTTTTGCACGGGTATAACGCAATCCGATATATACTGCTAGTGGTTTAAACATAATTGGTTTAATTTTGATAAAAACCTATTGTAGTGAAATTTCATCCACCAGGATATAGATAAGGAAGTTAAAAGCACGGCTGTCCCATTAAAAATGTGACGTCTTTCCGAGCGTAGCGAGGAATCTCCTGTAAAGTGGCACGTTTTATCCTAGAAAGCAGTTGCAGACGTAGCGAGAGGGTTTAATGTGCTGAATTCTCATGCAATGTTAGAAAGAATTTAGGCTATACTTTAATCAGACTACCACTTGTTTTATTACTAACTAGTTAAACGATTAGTTAATAACCTTGAAAAAAGGATTTTAGGGGGAAATCATGCCTGTTAATGAACGACGACAACATTTTCGTATTGATGATCAGATTTATTTTGAATACAAAATTCTAGAACCAGGCAATTGTTATTCTGATAAATCAATTTCGGAGGATTTGTTGGGACAAGGCGGACAACAATATCTGGAGACCATGGACTATTTTCAAAGCCTGGATTATGAACTTGCTCAATTGACACAATCGCTTGCTATAAAAGAACCTGCCGTGGCACATTATTTAAACTTAATTAATGCTAAAATTGATTTTTTAGTCCGAAACCTGACAATTGATAAAAAAATGCACCTGCGTAAAGTGAATATTAGCTTGGGTGGCATGGCATTTAAGACAAAAGAAAAGATTAAAGAAAAAACATTTATAAAAATCGTGATTTACACCAAGCCAAAAATGATTCCAATTGTAGTGAACGCAGTCGTTGTTTATAGCCAAGTTATAAGCCAAACTCTAAGTCGTACCGCTGTACAATTTGAAGGCTTAACTTATGAGCAGGAGCAACTGCTGTCTCAACATATTATGCATGCACAAATACGGTCTAAAACTGATTCTTGACGTTGCCGAGACAAGGGCAATACCGCATAATCGAGATCTTAACAAGATATCGAAGGGGGTAACATGTCAAAGCAGGTTTTTTGTTCTAAATTAAATCAGGAAGCAGAGGGCTTAGACTCCCCCCCGCTTCCAGGCGCGCTTGGTGAAAAAATAGTTAACCATATTTCCAAGCAAGCTTGGAAGATGTGGCTGGCCCATCAAACAATGTTAATCAATGAATACCGACTAAGTTTGGTTGATCCCAAAGCACGAGAATTTCTATTAAATGAGATGGAAAATTTTTTGTTTAAAGGCGGTAGCGCAAAACCAACAGGCTACACCCCGGAAAAATAGGTAAACAATCATGCATAATGAATTATTGCATTTTAATTATGAAGTAGCGCACGCCCTGGAACTTAATCAGCCAATTGTTGCGTTGGAATCCACGGTTATTTCTCATGGAATGCCCTACCCTGATAATTTAAAAACTGCAAAAATGGTAGAAGATCTCATAAGAAAAGCGGGAGCCATCCCTGCTACCATCGCCATTTCTCAAGGAAAAATTCATATAGGGGTAGATGAAGGCCTTATGGAGACCCTAGCCAATCAAAATGGCATCATTAAGGCATCCAGGCGCGACATTGCTTTTGTTCTGAGCCGCAATATCACTGCCAGTACAACGGTCGCCGCAACCATGTTTTGTGCTAATCTTGCTCGCCTCCCACTCTTTGTAACTGGCGGAATTGGTGGGGTTCATCATGAGGTTAGCGAAACTTTTGATATATCCGCTGATCTCATCGAACTCTCCTCTACTCCAGTTACTGTTATATGCTCGGGCGCAAAGTCTATACTTGATTTGCCAAAAACACTCGAGATGCTTGAAACTCACGGCGTAGCGGTTATAGGCTTTGGTACCGACGAATTCCCCGCGTTCTATACCCATTCAAGCGGTATACCGCTGTTACACCGGCTGGATTCTGCGACTGAAATAGCTAATCTTATGCACTATCAACGCCAATTAAATAGCAACAACGGCCTCGTTATTGCCAATCCAATCCCCAAAATTGCCGAGATTCCTGATACGCAAATTATGCCTATTATCGAACAAGCGCAACGAGATGCCAAACATGTCAATGGCAAAGCCATCACTCCTTTTTTATTAAAGCGCATAGCAGAGCTAACGTCTGGCCAGAGTCTACTTGCAAACGCAGAATTGATAAAAAATAATGCCTTATTGGGTGCGGAAATCGCTATCGCTTACAAAAAGCAACCCAACCCTTTCCTAAGTTGATTACAAAAATAATTGGTTCGCTACTTGACTCAAAGCCCATCTCAGGGTTTAATTGCAACCCTTGGGGCCAGATAGCTCAGTCGGTAGAGCAGAGGACTGAAAATCCTCGTGTCGGTGGTTCGATTCCACCTCTGGCCACCATTAGAATCAATGAGTTAGTGTTAAAAATAAATAATATGGATTTGATGTGTCGAACATGTGTCGAATTTTTGCTAAAGCGAACTAATCATTGGTATAGCTACTCGCTCTAGTATCTCAGAACTAAACATTTGATAAACACTGGTAGAGCAATAAATTGCATAACAATAAATGCCAACAAAGCGATCGAATTTTTTAGGTATAACATTGTTATTAACAAGTGTTAGCATATGATCTTCCGCAGGTAAAAAATTTAATCCTAGATTGTTACTTATCTCTATCCACAAGATGGCTTCATACTTCAGGGGTAATGAATCAGTTGCAATTTCTCTTAACTGCCCAATTATTTCTTCAGTCCTCCCCTTTAACCAATATTTAGCAAAAATTGGTGTTTTTGAAGCATGAATAAGTCTAGAAGGATTTTCCTTTGATTCTTGTAATTCTTTGTGCACCCATAAATCGTCCTCTGGTGTATTTCTTGGAATAATGTTATTCAGTGCAGTTAAATTTCTTATTAATGCATTAGCAAGCAACTGGCGGTTTTTTTTATTACTAAAATCTGTATGTCCATAAAATAATTTTGCTAGTTCGGTGTATGAATCATTTGTTGATACTTTTTCAGCTATAACCACTTGATTGAATACTATCAACAACACAAAAGCTAACACTTTGTTCATAAAAATTAATCCACCAAAAAGAACTTTTAATAATATGGCAACCGTGAGTGAGACCCGAGTAAATTTGCTCTAAAAATGGCAATGATTCTTTTCATTATTCATTTTCTGTATTTTTAAATCCACGACGATCCAAGCAGCCGTTAACAGCAGCATCTACTCCAATTAAATACAATATAATGCATAACTTTAACCAATCTGATATAGCATAAATCAAAAACGGCTTGATAGTTCTCGATGCGCCCTGGTTTATCACTGGAGTAGGGGAAG
>Ga0364915_10294_pt1 | contig 18939 bp, 21 predicted proteins | sample ExccelJu500001D4_3_FD_206958 | JGI IMG/M metagenome (GOLD analysis project Ga0364915, IMG submission 206958) | Enriched cells from Trout Bog Lake Hypolimnion, Wisconsin, USA - BchlTB.June25.5000.01.D4 | ecosystem: Environmental > Aquatic > Freshwater > Lake > Hypolimnion/Profundal zone | place... | reverse complement strand
TGGAGCATTTTTTTCTCGCACCAGCCTTAGGCATTTTTATCGGTGTCTTGATGGGGTTAACCGGCGCAGGCGGTGGAATACTTTCTGTTCCATTGTTGGTATTTGCTTTTCATATGCCAATTTCTGAGGCGGGGCCAATTGCTCTCAGTGCGATTGCCCTGTCAGCGAGCGTCGGAGCCCTGATTGGCTTAAAAGAAAGGGTATTGCGCTATAAAGCAGCAATGTTTATGGCCGTATTTGGCCTGATTCTCTCCCCTCTTGGATTATGGGTTTCGCAACGTGCACCAAATACACCAATGCTATTGATGTTTAGCGCGGTACTGATTTATGTATCTTCAAGAATGTTTGTACAAGCAATGCAAATGATTGCTGGAACTGCCCCTGTTTTGAGAAAACCGCCTCCATGTCAATTAGACATGTCAATCGGTAAATTAATCTGGACTGTCCCCTGCGCCAGATCCCTTATGTTTGCTGGCGCATGCGCAGGATTCTTGTCTGGATTATTAGGAGTCGGGGGAGGCTTCATCATCGTTCCTTCGCTTAAAAAATTTACCGATCTACCGATGAAAGCGATAGTGGCAACATCACTAGGCGTTCTTGCCATAGTCTCAGCTGGAGGTGCATTTGTATCTTTAGCTACGGGGATATTAGATTTGACGATTGCACTCCCCTTTGCTATCGGCTCACTTGTAGGTTTATTAATTGGGAAAGTTCTTGAGAAAAAGATTAGCGGTCCAAGAATTCAGCAAATTTTTTCTATCTTTACATTTTTAGTTGCACTCAGTCTTATCTATAAATGCTTTACTTAACCCGGAGAAATATATGAAACCAACCCGTCGTCAATTTATGATTTTGTCTGCTGCTGGCGCCTGTACCTTAGCCCTGAACGGTAAAGCACAAGCTCAAGCAATGGTCGCCGAAGCTGATCCACAAGCTGCTGGTTTGGGATATAAGTCTGATGCCACCAAGGTAGATAAAGCAAAGTATGCCAAGTACGCTGCTGGTCAACAGTGCAGTAACTGCGCATTATTCCAGGGCAAATCTGATGCTGCCGCTGGTGGTTGCCCGTTATTTGCTGGCAAGCAAGTATCCTCTAAAGGTTGGTGCTCTGCTTATGCTAAAAAAGCGTAATTTAGCTCGTTTTAAATGCTAAGGCTGCTTCGGCAGCCTTTCTTTTTGGAAGTAATTAAAGGCCACGTTCCGAAAAAGTACGCAGCGCATCAATGCTCGGAATTTGGACAGAAAGCTTGCTAACATTTGAGATAAGGCCTTGCTCGGACATGGATGCCAATGCCCTGCTAATCGTTTCAAATTTAACATCCATCATAAGTCCCATATCTTCACGCCTGAATAAGGGAGCAACAGCAAAGGACCCAGACTCTCTAGCAAGCTTCAATAGGAAGCGAGCTAGCCGGACCTCAATTCTTCCGGTATTGATTTCAGAGAACCATGACTCAGATTGAGATAAGGCCTCCCCCATTTCTTAACTATTTGTCGATGAAGTCTTGGAGACTCTTCACCTAATGAAGAGATGATGGATTTGGGGATTTGGCATAAATGTACATTCGTAAGGGCAACTGCAGAATGCTCGTAACGCTCACCCAATAGAGCCTCCATTCCGAATAAGTTTCCGGGTAGCACCACCCGAATTATTCGACTTGATCCATCTGAATTAACGTGAAGTAATTTAATGTATCCCTCACGTAAGGTATATAAGGATTGGGCTGAGTCTCCTTGAGCATATATATTTGCATGAGCTTCAAAGCTCAAATCATCTATTGGGCTATGAATCTTAGAAAAGTCTTCCTCATTGAGCTCGGCAAATAACGCAGAACTCCTAATAGAGCATGCTTCGCAATTACTATTGCCATTCCAGGCATTTTTGATTTCTATAGTTTTCATGCGCTTCTAATTAGGCGGGACTCTAAGGATATATTGGCATCTAATAATAGCAATACAATGCAATTGTGATTGATATCGATGCCCTTTTTCTATCTCTAAAGCTAGCACTATGGACCCTAGTCCTCATTATTCCATTTGGGATGTGGGTAGCCCACACACTTCAAAGGATGCGCAAAGGCAGATCTTGGATTGAGGGCTTGCTTGCACTTCCCCTGGTTCTACCCCCAACCGTCTTGGGTTACTACCTTCTAATAGGCTTCGGTGGAAAGAGCTTCTTTGGAATTCCACTAGCATTCTCTTTTACCGGAATACTCATAGCCTCCCTCATTGTTAACTTGCCTTTTGCCATTCAGCCAATACAAAGAGCGTTTGAGTCAATTCAGCCTGAAATCCTAGAGTCAGCACAAGTCAGTGGGCTGTCTAATTGGCAAATCTTTCGCCTTATTGAATTGCCGTTGGCATGGCGCGGCATCACTAGTGCAGCCGTTCTCACCTTTGCACATACCCTTGGTGAATTCGGTGTAATTCTCATGGTTGGGGGTGCCATCCCGGGAGAAACTAAAACGGTATCCATAGCAATCTATGACAAGGTGCAAAGTTTTGATACTACTGGTGCTGGTCTACTGTCCTTAATATTGCTTGGAACATCGCTAGTAGCTATTGCCCTTTCTTATGGCGTCTTTGGGCGTCATCCTTCACCCCCCAAGAGATGGGAGGTCTAATGCTTAAGGTCAAGATTTCTCAGGCGATCCCAAATCCCCTGCAGCTCAATATTGAGTGCACTCCAGGAGAGTTGCACGCTTTAGTCGGCCCCTCAGGTAGCGGTAAGACCACTGCACTTCGGACAATTGCTGGTCTCAATAATGCTCACACCGGCAAAATTGAATGCGATGGAGAGCTTTGGTTTGAAGCAACCGAGATTGGTGGAGTTGAAGTATCACTGAGCCCTGCCGAGCGCTCCTGTGGATTTATATTTCAGCAATACGCGCTATTTCCACACTTAACTGCACTTGAAAATGTCTGCATTCCTTTGTATAACTCGCTACCAGAAGTTTCTGAGCGTAAGCAGCTAGCTCAACAGTGGTTGGAGCGCATGGGTATCGGCGAACTCGCCAATCGAATGCCCAACCAACTCTCTGGTGGTCAACAGCAACGGGTTGCTTTAGCAAGAGCATTAGCACGCTCCCCAAAAATACTATTGCTTGATGAACCCTTCTCGGCGATTGATGCGCCAACACGTCAAAGTCTTTACAAAACACTGGCGGAGTTACGGAAAGATTTAAATATTCCGATTCTGCTAGTCACGCATGATCTGCGTGAAGCGGATTTATTGGCCGACAAAATTACTGTGATCGATCAAGGCGTTGGTCTACAAACTGCACCGCCACAAGTCTTATTTGAGCGTCCTCGTAACTCCCGCGTCGCAGAGCTCGTTGGCATTAACAATAAGTTTGAAGGCATATTTACGGCAGGCAAGCTTACCTGGAATGGTTCTCAGCAGATTTTTAATGTTGTCGATAAAGGTAAAATCCCACCAAACACTCCTGTAGCCTGGGTGATTACTGCAGAGGGATTGAGTCTGCATGCCGATAAGAGCGCACTCTCGGTAGAGGTCATAGTTGAACAATTGAGCGCCCTAGGGCAAATTGCCGTTATTCAGTTACGCACCCTTGAGGGTCGACATGCTGTGGTTTGGGAAGCATCCGCTGCTGAAGTAAAGCGCTTGTCATTACAGGTAGGTGAGATTGCCCACCTAGAAATTGATAGCGGCAAAATTCACATTATGCCGCTTAGACCAATCAATGACCCACGAAGATTCAGAGAAGCCAGTTAATAGCTTTAAATTAGTATTTAAGAAGGTGGCCTAGGCTTTTTCTTCATTTGTACCTCCCTATTGACGAGAAACTTATTTGCAGCATCCGCCACCGCTACAACCAGTACTGCAGGAATTAATTCCCAGAATGGGATACAAAGGGCAGAATCTGAATAGTCCTGTAGCCAATGGAATGATTCCAATCCAGCCCCATAATCCAATAATATTGCTCGCCGCCAATCCTATTAGGACCAAGCCGACTGCAATACGTAATACACGATCAATCCCGCCGACATTGCATTTCATTTGCATTACCCCCGTATAAAAGATCCTCAAATAAGCCATTACCTCAGGATCATTATTAGGCTAAATAACTAAAATGCATTTGATTTAGATCATACGAACATCTACATTTCATGGGCCCTCAAGAATGAGGCAAAAAAAGCCCCAGGAAAACGCCTAAATCACTACTTTGAAATAAAGAAACAACTATTTCATCAAGGGGGGCACTCTATTCCATACCCCTTATTTTTTCCATCAGAGCCGTTTTAACTAAAAATTGTTCCGGCGAACCCACCTATTCAGAACCCAGTCCAGTGGTTCGAAAATAAAATGATGGTTAGATTGGTTTTCTAATAAGCATATTGGCCAATTGATCAACAAGCTCAGACCATTCTGAATCCTCTTCTTTGGCCTCAATTAGAAATGCCTTTTGATCTGGAGCCCAATAGATGGCATCCGATAAAACAGACCCAGGTTTTAGTTGATGTCTTTCTATAAATCGCTCCATGTGAATTTTTTGAGACGAGAGTCCTAACTGTTCAAATAACTCTTCTATAGTTCTGTTATTTCTAGTCATTAAATTCTCCTTTACCAATATTTAAAGGGTCTCTCAGCATCAACATCCCCACCCAAAGCCCTCATCTTCATTTGGCAATGTGGGCAAGTAAGTCCGTCCCATTCTGACAAGTGGCTGCTTGAGTGGCACGAAGTGCAAATTGGCGGCATACTGATTTCAGTATTGATACTGCCTGAGTAGGCTACCGTATATGTATCGATAGTCGCACAAGATTTACAGACCATGGCCACTCTAGACGAATGTAGTCCAAGCTCTCTACCGATGCCGCTAATGCATTCAAACTTGCAAGAGCGGCATTGAAATTTATACCTAGCCATGGCTTTTAGCTCTTTTTAGACTGAAGGGCTAAACGTCTCATGTGAGCATCTTGGATGAGTAGCTGCCTTTCTTGATTGGCTACCCCTATTGAGATCTTTTTAGCAATGAGGTCTGCATAGACGGCGTCAATTTTCTTGAAAAATTCGTTATAAAGGGATGTCATTTCAGGCGTTAACCCCTCTAGCGCAATAGGACGACATGCATTAGCTTCAGACAAATAATTCGCTAATGCCTTGGCCTGCTGATCTGTCAACTTATCAGTCGAACTAAAGAGTGCTTTTGCGTAGGGATTATTTCTAGTAACAGATATGATCTGACTATCAACCAATAAAGCATCTGCACTTTGGTTGCTTTTAATAATACAGTCGCTTAGTCGCTTTGCTACATCCGCAGAATGCACTGGGACTCCTTTTGAAATTGGCGCAGATCCATTGACAACTTGTACGGAGTTTAGGGGGGCATTATTTGCGGCACAACCACCCAAGAGGGTAATAAACAATAGGCTTAATTTAAATATATTTTTCATAGTTTTAACCGATTCATTTATTGATAGACAAAATCAGCGCGGCGATTTTCTTTAAAAGCCGCTTCGGTTTGCGCTGAATTGACTGGCTTTTCTTTCCCAAAGCTGACTGCCTCAATTTGAAGCTCACTCACCCCTTGGGCTAACAATGCCTTCTTAACAGCCTCTGAGCGTTTCTGACCTAAAGCCAAGTTGTACTCGGCCGTCCCGCGATCATCGGTATTGCCTTGAATAATCATCGATATTTTTTGCTTGGGCGAAGACTTTAAATATGAAGCGTGAGCAGAGATGGTAGAAACGTACTTCGGATCAACGGTATAGCTATCAAACTCAAAATAAATTGAACGCTTGCCATACACGCTAGACTTAGGATCGCTAATCGGATCATAAGAGGAAGAGCTATTAGCGTTGACAGTGGCTACATTATTAGCATCATCTAATTTAACGCTACTGCATGCTGAAATAAATAGAAAAAGAATTGCCAATGGCAATGCCTTTAGAAACTGATACATGGTGTGACTCCCTATATATGACTGCGATTGCAGCCAATAAGCAAAAAAGAGGACGCTATCAAGACGCCTCTTACCCAATAAAATTAGGCTTAAGCTTTGGGAGGTTTAAATGCTGAATCCGGGAAGTTTTGAGTAAACAAAACTTGACTTGTTACTAGAAATTTAAACTCTGATATTGATGGTAAATGAACAGTAATACCAATATCGTTGATATTCGCAGTGACATGACTCATTAAAAATAGGGTATGAGACTGCTGCTCCCCATCTGCAGGCTCATTACTTTGATGACCTTGATCGGAGACATGACTAGCAAATGAACTGTGATGCATTTGGATGCGCTCAATAGCAGCATCAATAAAGATGCTGCCAGCCGCCACTTTAAAAGATATCAAGAAGAGGCAAATAAGAATCGTGAGGGATCTTTTGCGAGATTGCATAAACAACATTCTATACCCAAATATTAGGCTAAATGTAGGTATGCTTTAAGGCTGCTTTTGAGCCACCAAGCCCAATAAAGCAGACATTCCAGTATGTCTTGGACCTTCGGACAATTCTTTCTCATAAGAGCAAAGCTCTAGGATCTGCAAGTCTTTCACTAGATCAGATATGAGCTCTTCTGTATAGAGGTGCTCAATAAGAGATGGGCCACCCGTCTTGTATTCGAGTTGCTTAGGTGTGTATCCCTGCAGAATAAAGATCCCACCGGGTTTAAGCGTCTCGTAAACTTTTTGAAAAATGCGTTCACGCATTGGTGCATCGGCAAACTGGATAAAGATAGCCACGACTGCATCATAAGCATTGGGATGCCAAGCAAAGCTGTCTGTGTCTGAGAATGAATACTCAACTTTGGCCTGATTCTCTCTGGCAAACTGATTTGCCTTGGATAAGGCAATATCAGACGCATCAAAACCAATAACTTGCATTCCCTGCTTCGCTAACCAAACACCATTACGCCCTTCGCCGTCGGCGATACAAAGAACTTTATTGTTTGGCTTGAGATATTGATGGGTTTTCTCAACCAAATATTCATTGGGCTCTTTTCCAAAGATGAACTCTTCTTTATCGAAGCGTTCATTCCAGAATTGAGTAGCGTCCGAGAAACCCATGGGCCTATCCTGGTGGACTTGATTATTTTTTGAGTCCGCCAACGAGGTCGCTCTTCAAATCGATGATATTTTCAAGACCAACTGCAATACGCACTAGGCCATCAGTGATTCCGGCGGCTTGGCGAGCTTCCGGTGTTACACGACAATGCGTTGTGGTTGCGGGATGGGTAATCGTTGTGCGCGTATCACCCAAGTTTGCGGTAATAGAACAGAGCTTGGTTTGATTGATGAGTTTGAATGCAGCTCTCTTTCCACCCTTTAGGGTGAAAGACAGGATGGCACCACCCGCCTTTTGCTGGCGCATTGCCAAAGCGTGTTGTGGGTGCGATTTGAGGTCAGGATGATACACACGCTCCACGCCCGACTGCTTCTCAAGCCATTGCGCCAAGGCAAGCGCATTAGCACTCTGCTGCTTCATGCGCAGCTCTAAGGTCTCTAGGCCTTTTAGAAATACCCAAGCATTAAATGCTGAGAGTGTTGGTCCTGCAGTGCGCACGTATGGGAACACTTTACCCATGACAAAATCATTACTACCCACAATTGCACCGCCAACTACTCTGCCCTGACCATCCAAATACTTCGTTGCCGAATGAATGACTACATCAGCACCCAGTGCTAATGGCTTTTGTAAGGCGGGGGTGCAGAAGCAGTTATCCACAGCAAATAATGCGCCTGCTTTTTTGGCAATCTTCGAAATTGCTTTGATATCTGCAATCTCGGTCAAGGGGTTGGATGGCGTTTCCAAATAAAAGAGTTTAGTGTTCGGCTGGACAGCGGCCTGCCATGACTTAGTATCAGCCAAATCCACATAGGTTGTAGTTATTCCAAACCGACCCAAGATATTAGTAAACAATTGAATTGTTGCACCAAATACCGAGCGCGAGCAAACGACATGATCGCCCGCTTGTAAATGGGCCATCGCCATTGTCAGAATGGCTGACATTCCAGAGGCAGTAGCAATACAAGCTTCGCCACCCTCAAGTGCAGCCAAGCGATCTTGAAACATGCTCACCGTTGGATTGGTAAAGCGTGAATAGATGAAACCTTGATCTGCATGGGCAAAGCCATCGGCAGCCAATTCAGCACTATCAAAGCAAAAGCTAGACGTGAGAAACATTGCCTCTGAATGTTCTTGATATTCAGCGGTACGACGAGTACCAGCGCGAACCGCTAAGGTCTCAAGCGCTAGTTTAGAGAAATCAGGCTTTTTACGTGTGGTTTTACTCTTCATACTGCTATTTTGACACCGAATTGTGGAATTGCCTCGAGTGAGGCAATTTCCTGTCGCTTTTTAGTCTTCAGTAGCCAAATGCAGATGGAGCTGGGAACGGGCGAAATCACTGGAATCACGCTGACGATCGGCCTTGGCGGCAGAAGAATTACGCTGTGCCTCTAAAGCATCCAAATAAGATTCATTAATATCGCCAGTGATGTAATGGCCATCAAAACAAGAAGCTTCAAAGTTCTGAATGTTAGGATTGATATCCCTCACCGCCTGCTTCATATCTTCAACACTTTGATAGATTAGCTGATCTGCACCAATCATCTTATTAATCTCTTCATCGGTACGGCCATAAGCGACTAACTCACTGCGCGTTGGCATATCGATGCCATATACATTTGGGAAGCGAACTGGTGGCGCGGCAGATGCAAAGATCACCTTCTTAGCGCCAGACTCACGTGCCATTTGTACGATCTCAAATGAGGTTGTACCGCGCACAATTGAGTCATCAATGATCAAAACTGTTTTGTCTTTAAATTCAACATGCATAGCATTGAGCTTCTGACGAACAGACTTCTTACGCATCGCTTGACCCGGCATGATAAAGGTACGACCGATATAACGGTTCTTAAAAAAGCCTTCGCGATAATCTACGCCTAAGTTCTTGGCTACCTGCATCGCAGCAGGACGGCTCGAATCCGGAATTGGCATGACTACATCAATCTCAGAAACGTCAGTCTCTTTGCGAATCTTTTCAGCTAAGTAATCACCCATCCGCATGCGTACGTTGTAAACGGTAACACCATCAATGGTGGAGTCTGGTCTAGCCATGTAGACGTATTCAAAGATGCAAGGCGTCAGGACTGCATTCGCTACGCACTGACGGGTGTAGAAGTTGCCATCTAAATCAATGTAGATCGCTTCGCCAGGATTCACGTCACGAACAAAGGTAAAGCCAAGACCCTCTAGGGCCACGGACTCAGATGCCACCATCCACTCCGGACCTTGTGGTGTATCAATACGACCAATACACAGAGGACGAATACCAAACGGATCGCGGAAGGCTAATAAGCCGTAACCCGCAATCAAAGAAACCACTGCATAGGAGCCCTTAACACGACTAGCTACACCAGTAACTGCATTAAACATAGCAGTTTCATCTAAAGCGGCGCTGTTGGTCTCTTTTTGGAGTTCATCAGCCAATACGTTTAACAGTACCTCAGTATCCGAGCTGGTATTAATATGGCGACGGTCACGGTAAGCCATCTCTACGCGCAGACTTGGCGCATTCGTGAGATTGCCGTTGTGTGCCAAGATAATTCCGTAAGGAGCGCTAACGTAAAACGGCTGGGCCTCTTCTTCGCTACTAGCGGAACCAGCAGTTGGGTAGCGCACTTGACCGATGCCAGCATTACCTACCAAGCTGCGCATATTACGAGTTCTAAAAACATCTCGTACCAAGCCATTCGCTTTATGCATCGTGAACGAATTACCATTCATGGTGGCGATACCAGCCGCATCTTGACCGCGATGTTGCAAGAGCAACAAAGCATCGTAGAGAAGTTGATTTACTGGGGAGTGGGAAACAGTTCCGACGACGCCGCACATATCTCTAGATTCCTATTGTTAATTTAGGAGTAATGGTAGGGGTAACTTTGGGCACTGCATCACTCAATTGCTTTGCCCAATCAGCTGGTAACCAGCCTTTAATTAATCCAGTAGCCACATCAATGGCTGGTCTGGTGATGGCATTTTTCCACGCCATGCTTTGCGGGATAGGTGTTAAGGCTGCAAGAGTAGCCAGCACCACCACAATCAAACCACCGCGCAACAATCCAAATACCAAACCTAAAAACCGATCGGTCAAGCTCAAACCCGCTGACAGTATGATCTTTTGCACCACTCCACCGAACAATCCACAGATGACTAGCGTTAATACAAATAGAATCAACCAACTTAAACCAAGACTTAATAACTCATCGAGATGGAAAGTTGAGAGCCACTCAGTTGAGAGATAGTTGCTGTAGTGATATGCAACCCAAGCGGCAACAAACCATGATGCTAGTGCGAGAACTTCTTTAAACAGGCCACGCGAGATACCCACCAATGCAGATACCAAGAGTACGACTAGGGTGAAGTAATCCACCGATGTTAACTTTAAGGTGGATAAGTATTCCATTACTGCTTACCAGTCTCGACAAGATTTGGGGTCAAGCCCATTGCTTTAATTTTCTTTTGTGCCGCCTCACCCGCATCCTTGTCTGTGAATGGGCCAGCACGGAGGAGAAAAAGCTTAGTTCCATCGGGACGTGTTTTATTTAAAACATAACTTGGAATCTTTTGGCTTTTAAGCTTTGCTACCAATGCTTTTACGTTATCTTCTGATGCAAATGCACCAATCTGAACTACGTATTTACCGGAACCATTTGAGTTAGTACTAGGCGCACTTGGTTTGCTCACATCATCTACTTTGGGTTTTGCAGCAGAAGCAGCCACTACTTCCTCGCCAGCAGCTAATCCCAAAGCAGGCGGTTTGCTGACTGCAGGTGCAGGCTTAGCTTCTACTTTTGCTTCTGGCTTGGGCTCAGGCTTTTGTTCGGCCTTAGTTTCTGCTTTAGCCTCTGGGGCAGGTGTAACTACCTTAGGAGCCTCAGCTGGAGCATCCGCTTTAGGCTTTTCTTCCGCCTTTGCTTCTGGTTTTGTTTCGGCTCCCGGCATTGGTAGGCTCGTTACGATATTGACAGCAATATCGTTTGGCGCTGGCTTTGGCTTGCTATCCAAAATACGGGGCAATCCCACCACTGCAATGAGAACTAATACAGCAGCGCCAATTAAACGATGGCGTGCTCTTTGTTGTTCTGGATCTTCTGTGAGAGCGAGCTCTTCAGCCTCGACTGCGCGTTGGAAACTGCGAGGGGCTGGACGTTTGCTTGCGCGACGCCCTACTGAACCTAATTCAAGGTCATCAGTCTGTGTTTTTCGCTTAAAAAAGCTCGGTAAACGAATCATGGATCAATGCGCCTGGTTGTTTCGATAAGCCATTACGCCGGCAACGGTATAGAAGGATCCGAAGATGACAATTCTATCACCCTCACCAGCCACAGATAGCGCTTTTTGATACGCTGAGGCAGGATTTTCAAAAATTTCGATACCACCGTCAGCGCCATTCTGGGGCTTAACCCCCAAGGCCTCAAGCTTCTCAGCCAAAGCCTTTCCTGAGGCAGCTCTTGGGGTTGGTAAATCGGTGCAAAACCAGAAATCCACGATATTGATGAGGGGCATAATCACCCCCTCAATATCCTTATCGGCCATAGCCCCAAAAATGGCATACGTGTAGGGGTGGTAACCCATTTTGTCTAGACCTTGGCCAAGGGTAGCTGCTGCGTGGGGATTATGGGCAACATCCAACACCACTGTAGGCTGGCCTGGAAGCACCTGAAAGCGCCCCGGCAATTCCACTAGAGCAAAGCCATTACGAATATCTTGCGCACTTACTGGAAGGCGCTGGTGTAAAGCCATCAGGGCAGCAATAACTGCTGATGCATTCAGAATCTGATTGGCACCACGCAATGCAGGGTAGCCGAGTCCGTTAAAGCGTTTTTTTCGCCCTGCCCAACCCCATTGTTGCTTATCACCCTGGAAGTTATAGTCCCGCCCTTGCAACCAGAGATCACATCCGAGCTTTTCTGCATAGTCGATAAGGGATTGCGGCGGCATCGGATCACCACAAACAGCGATATGGCCAGGGCGGAAGATGCCAGCTTTTTCTAAGCCAATTGCTTCACGCGTACCACCTAGAAAGTCGGCATGATCAATATCAATACTAGTCACAATCGCGCAGTCTGCATCGACGATATTGACGGCGTCTAATCGCCCACCCATTCCAACCTCAAGCACTACTGCATCTAAATTCGATGTCGCAAACAAATGCATGATTGCTAAAGTAGTGAACTCAAAATACGTTAACGTGGGGGCATCAACCAGACTCACACGGGCTTTTTCTACTGCAGCAAAGTGCTCTAGCAAAATAGCATCTTTCACCTCTTCACCATTCACACGAGCGCGCTCATTAAAACTCAGTAAGTGCGGCGATGTATGACAACCTACGCGATAGCCAGACGAAAGCAAGATGCTCTCTAAGAAGGCACAGGTTGAGCCTTTGCCATTAGTTCCAGCAACGGTGATAACAGGACAGTCGAAGTGAAGATCTAGTGCTGCTTTGACACGATTGATACGCTCAAGCCCCATATCGATGCCCACAGGGTGGGCTGTTTCGAGGTGACTAAGCCAGGCCTCGAGGCTAGTAAACAGAATTGGGGCTTGGTGTGCAGTGCTCAAGCGCTTAAACGGCTGAGCTACCCGCGATTGCAGGTTCAGGAAGTTTTTGCAGCAATGCAAGTAAACGCGCAATTTCAGCACGCATTTGGCGACGATCCACAATCATGTCGATACCACCCTTTTGCATCAAGAATTCTGAGCGCTGGAAACCTTCTGGCAATTTTTCACGTACAGTTTGTTCGATCACGCGTGGACCAGCAAAACCGATCAAGGCTTTTGGCTCTGCCATCACGACATCACCCATAAAAGCAAAGCTGGCAGAAATACCGCCCATGGTGGGGTCGGTTAGAACGCTGATATAAGGCAAGCCTTTTTTAGATAGCAAGGTCAACATAGAATTGGTCTTAGCCATCTGGAATAAAGACAGTAAGCTCTCTTGCATGCGTGCGCCACCAGTAGCAGTGACGCAGATAAACGCGCATTTCTTGTTAATGGCTTCTTGAACTCCCCGAGCAAAACGCTCGCCTACCACTGAACCCATTGAGCCGCCCATGTACTGAAATTCAAAGCAGGCAGCAACTACGGGAATGGTTTCAATTTTTCCACCCATCACAATCAAGGCTTCTGATTCACCTGAAGCATCATTCGCTTCTTTAATGCGATCTGGATATTTCTTGGAGTCTTTAAATTTCAGGGGATCAGTTGGATAAATATCCGCACCGATTTCATAGCGACCTTTTGGATCCAACAAACTATCCAAACGTTGACGCGCACCGATACGCATGTGATGACTGCATTTTGGACAAACTGATAAATTAGCTTCGATGTCAGTGCTGTAGAGAACAGTTTCACAACTTGGGCATTTAACCCACAAACCCTCCGGTACTGATTTGCGATTGGCAGGATCAGTATGTTGAATTTGGGGTGGGAGTAATTTATCTATCCAGCTCATTAGTTTTCACTATCCAATGCGTCGCGAATCTCACGAATGAAGGTTTCCAATGATTGTACTGCCTGCCCTGGGGGTGCATCCTCCAAAAGACGAATGATTCGACTACCAATCACTACTGCATCAGCACTGGCAGATACCGCCTTGGCGCTGGCAGCATCACTAATACCAAAGCCTACAGCAATCGGGATATCGGTCTCCTCGCGAATTTTAGGAATGATGCTTGCCACATCCTGCGTATTGAGATGGGATGCTCCAGTGACACCTCGCATGGAGACGTAATAGATATAACCAGAAGCGATTTTGGCAGCCTCTTTAATGCGCTCATTTGATGAAGTTGGCGCCAATAAGAAAATAGGATCAATTCCGGCAACCCGCATATGAGCAGCAAAATCAACGCACTCCTCTGGGGGGTAATCTACGATTAAAACACCGTCTACACCTGCTGCCTTAGCTTCTGTTGCAAAGCGCTCTGCTCCCATTTGTTCAACTGGATTTGCATAACCCATGAGCACTACTGGAGTGCTTGTATCTTGTTTGCGAAACTCTTTAACCATCTCCAAACAAGAGTGCAATGTGACGCCATGAGTCAATGCACGCTCGGATGATCTCTGAATAACCGGGCCATCAGCCATCGGATCAGAGAATGGCACACCCAACTCAATCACACTTGATCCACCACGAACTAAAGCGTGCATCAATTCAACAGTCTGCTTTGGATCAGGGTCACCCGCAGTAATAAAAGGAATCAATCCTTTTTTACCTGAAGCTTTTAACTCTTTAAAGAGTGTAGTAATTTTTGACATACGATTTCTTAACCTTCTGATCCTGTTGCTTGTGCAACGGTATGCATGTCTTTATCTCCACGGCCTGAGAGGTTAACCAAGATGGTCTTGTCTTTGGGTAAGGTCTTAGCAAGCTTGCAGGCATAAGCGATGGCATGCGAAGACTCCAATGCAGGAATGATGCCTTCAATCTGGCAGCAGTCATGGAATGCCTTAAGAGCCTCTTCGTCAGTAATGGCGACATAGTCAGCACGGCCAGAATCTTTTAACCAGGCATGCTCAGGGCCAACACCGGGGTAGTCCATACCAGCAGAAACAGAATGGGTTTCTGAAATCTGACCATTCTCATCTTGTAATAAGTAGGTGCGATTGCCATGCAGTACGCCTGGCTTACCAACGCACAGTGCTGCAGAATGTAAACCGCTACCAAGACCATGTCCGGCAGCTTCAACACCGACCAATTTTACTTCTGGGAAATCAATGTATGGATAGAAGATACCCATCGCGTTTGAGCCACCACCAACGCAAGCCAACACAAAGTCAGGTTGACGACCCGTCATCTCTGGCATTTGCACTTTGCACTCTTCACCAATCACGCTTTGAAAATCTCTCACCATCATCGGATAAGGATGAGGTCCTGCGACAGTACCAATAATGTAAAAAGTGTTATCCACATTGGTTACCCAATCGCGCATCGCTTCATTCAGGGCATCTTTTAATGTCTTAGTGCCAGACTCGACGGGAACCACTTTAGCACCCAGCAATTTCATACGAAATACGTTTTGCGCCTGACGAGCCACATCCACAGAGCCTTGATAGACCGTGCAATCTAGACCGAAACGAGCGCAAATGGTTGCTGTGGCAACGCCGTGCTGCCCCGCCCCTGTCTCCGCAATAATGCGTGGCTTACCCATCCGTTTAGCCAGCATCGCCTGGCCAATCACGTTATTAATCTTATGTGCACCTGTATGGTTTAAATCTTCGCGCTTGAGATAGATCTGCGCACCGCCGAGCATTTCACTCCAACGCTTAGCGTGATACACCGGTGATGGACGTCCAACGAAGTGCTTGAGCTCGTAATGAAACTCTTCAATAAACTCTGGATCATGTTGATATTTTGCATAGGCTTCTTTGAGCTCATCTAATGCATACATCAGTGTCTCAGAAACAAACACGCCGCCGTAAGGACCGAAGTGTCCTCGTGCATCTGGCTTGTCGTACATAGCTACCTCTTTTGATTTATTTACAGCAAATTATTAGGATGATGCTTTGGCATCTGCCGCGCGCACTGCTTTTACAAAGTCAGCCATAAGCGCAGGATCTTTAACACCACTGCTGCTTTCGACGCCACTAGAGACGTCAACCGCGCAAGGATACAGACGAGCAATAGCCTCGCCCACGTTGTGCGCGTTCAATCCACCACTCAAAACGACCCGAGGCGCGTTTTCGCTTACCCATGTCTGCGGAATTCCTTGCCAATCAAAAGGAACGCCTCCGCCACCATATCCCTCAACGAGGGCATCCAGCAGAAAAGCGTTTGCATCCCTGTATTGTAGGGAAAATTCATCAAAAGCGAAGTCCGAACCAACGCGTGCAGCCTTCATCCAAGGCTCGCCTTGGGCTAATTGAGCGCATCTTTCAGGGGTCTCATCCCCATGAAACTGCCACAAGGTAATCGAAGCGGCCCTACGGATGGCAGCAAATTCCTCATCGGTTGGATTAACAACCAGTCCAACGGCATCCACCCCTGCTGGTAGCCTAGAAATAAGCTGGGCAGCGATATTGGGGGTTACAGCCCGAACGCTGGGAGGATAAAAGACAAACCCAACAGCATCGACCCCAGCCAAAACGGCTGCATCTACGTCTGCCGAGGTCTTTAAACCGCAGATTTTGACTCGGGTTCGCCCTTTAGAGTGTGTCAGTAAGCCCATAAATGAATGATAAAGCTTTAGGGATTCATGATCTTGGCAGGAAGCCAAGAGTTCTCTAGCCATGGATCAGGGATAGCAAACTCCTCGGGATAATCGATTTTGGCCAAATATAAGCCATCCGGCATGAAAGTAGGCGCAGCAAGTTTGCGATCTTTAGCAGCCAATAGTTCCGCCATCCACTGTGGCTTTTGTTTTTCCCGGCCGATCTGCAAAAAGCAGCCTACGAGATTGCGCACCATGTGATGCAAGAATGCATTGCCCCGAAACCGAAAATATAACCAAGGCTCAGCAGAGATGATGTCAATGCCATACATGGTTTTGACTGGCGTCTTACTTTGGCACTCTGAAGATCTAAAGGCAGAGAAGTCGTGCTCCCCAATCAGACATTGGGCAGCTTGTTTCATGGCATCAATATCAAACCATTGATCCGGTGGCAGCATGACATAACCTGCGCGGGTGCTGGCCATTGGCGAACGGCATGGGCCTGCATGTAATGCATAAATATAGGTTCGTTCAAATGCAGAAAAGCGAGCGCTAAATTCATCAGAAACTGGTTTAGCCCAATTCACCACGATTGAATCTGGCAAAAAAGAGTTCACTCCCCTCACCCAAGAAAAATCTTCACGTTCAACATTGGTATCGAAATGAACTACTTGGCCTAAGGCATGAACACCAGTATCCGTCCTACCAGCGGTGATAGTGTGTACTGGAGAGCTTTTAGCTTCTTCTCCAATAAATGCAGTGATGGCTTTTTCCAGCTCTGCTTGAACGGTATTGTGATTATGCTGAACCTGCCAACCAGCATAGGGACTACCGTCGTATTGAAGGCCGAGCGCTATACGCATCGCTTAACCTTAAGCCTGTCGATGGGGGAGCTCGGACAACAAAGCTTGTGCTTCAACGGTAATTGTCGGATCTACTGAGTGACTAACACGAATGACTTCTTCCAAGTCTTCAATCGTAATGTAAGCACGCGCCAAGTTCAGTTTTACACGCAGGGTGTCAGCCAACGGGTTGCTCTCGGTAGCGGGAATCAATTGAGCAACTGCTGCAGGCACTTCTTTGGCGGGTTTTGAAAGATCCAAATCGATGCTGGCAAAAAGTGCTTTAGTGCGCTCCGGGATTTCAAATGCACTGGCTGATGATGAAGTCGTAGCTTTAGCCGCTGCTGGCGCCGACCCCTCAAACACAGAAGCTTCTGAGCGACGCGCATTGCGGGCTAATGCCCATAGCAACAAACCAGTTAAAGTAATCAGCCCGATAGCCAATATGGCCGGCCCAAATCCACCCAAGCCAAAATTGTTATCAACTGCTTTTTTCTCTTTCGATTTATTTAAGAGGCTTTGCAAGTCGGCAATATTCTTTTCAAGCTCAGCAACGCGGGCTTTAGCTTGCTCTAATTCTTTTTCTTGAGCTACTAAGTTTTCGGTATAGCGGCGTTCTTGCTCATTGCCTTCTGCGCTAGAGCCAATCTTAAGACGATCCTTTGCACTCGACTCGGTAGCTGGAGAAGCGCCAGATTTAGAGGGATTAGCACTTTGACCTTTGTCAGCTTTTCCACCCTGTTCAGAGCGCCATTGTTCATTTCCTTCAGCAACAAACTGATTGGCCTCCACTGGGCTAATCGAACGCAACAGCGCTTGACTGGGCTTATTCAATTCTGCGCCAGCAGCTAAACGGTTAATGCTGCCACTAGCAAAGGCATCAGGATTCGCCCTGTATAGCGCCATGATGGTTTGATCGAGTGTTGCTCCCTCTAACTGAGGAGTCATGAGCGCCGCAATCTCAGATAAAGTCTGCCCAGGTTTGACCACCACCTTCTGAGCATCGCCAATCAATAAGGTAAAGGTTTTGGTAATGCTGCCACTAGACCAATTTAGATTTACTAGCACATCCAAAAAAGGATCATCGCTTAGCGGCACTGCGTTCACAGTCTCTACCAGGATCATCAATTGCTCAGTACGATTGCGATAGACCATCGCCTGCGGATTGAGATCTAGAATCTTTTGCGAAACACCAAGGCGTTCATAAGAAGACTTATTTGGTAAAGAAACTTTGAGCGACTCTAGTGCAATCTGCTCATCTGCCGCAATGCGGATCGGAATTTCTACGCGCAGGGGCTCGCCAGGGCGCGACTGCAGCTGAGGTGAGCCCAAAGATACCGCCCATGCTGAGCAAGCCCAACTAAGCCAGATAAAGCAAAGTGCTTTGCAGAAGCTAAATTGAGCTGTACGTGACATCAAAGTGATTTAGTTTTCGAGCAAGATGCGAAGCATACGACGAAGTGGCTCAGCAGCACCCCACAGCAACTGATCGCCAACCGTAAATGCGCCAAGGTACTCAGGGCCCATTGCTAATTTATGTAGGCGACCAATAGGCACTGTCAAAGTTCCACTCACCGCTGCAGGCGACAAGTCACGCTCAGTTGTTTCGCGATCATTGGGAACTACTTTGACCCACTGGTTGTCGTTTGCCAAGATCGCTTCGATTTCCTTAAGGGGAATATCCTTCTTAAGCTTCACGGTCAGGCCTTGTGAATGGCAGCGCATCGCACCAACGCGCACGCACAATCCATCCACTGGAATGCTCCCTGGCGTACGGAATGCTGGACGACCCAAGATCTTATTGAACTCAGCACCACCCTTCCACTCTTCTTTCGTTTGACCATTCTCTACCGGTACGTCAATCCATGGAATCAAACTACCGGCCAACGGAGTGTTACGGAAATTCTTTTTCGGGAA